>Ga0255054_10000132_pt1 | contig 39714 bp, 37 predicted proteins | sample JV7_2_23_MG_FD_188634 | JGI IMG/M metagenome (GOLD analysis project Ga0255054, IMG submission 188634) | Seawater microbial communities from Jervis Inlet, British Columbia, Canada - JV7_2_23 | ecosystem: Environmental > Aquatic > Marine > Inlet | place: Canada: British Columbia | collected... | reverse complement strand
ATCTGCATCGGGGATGCAGCGGGATCCGCAGTAATAGGTCTGCCCATCCCAGAGCATGAGTACGCGGGCTTCTTCAGGTAGATTTTCCTGGATGTATACATGCGCGCGGAAGTCGAACACCGTCCGCGTGAGGAAATTGCGCTTGGTTTCCTGACCAAGCAGGACTGCCGGCGCCTTCACAGTGAGAAGGATTCCCAGCACAGTGAAGATACTGATTACCATGGGGAGCAAGGGCAGAGCTTCAAGGATCGCGGCGAGACGCGAACGAGCTTTTGTCGCTTCAACAAGGTCGCTTAGAACGATGGCCGCCAGGATGCTGAGCGAGGGGAAGATTGGGAGCAGAAAACGAATCTGGACAGAAGTCACCAGCCAGAAAACCGTCAGGAGAGCAGTCGTAAAGGCCAGCAGGTCCAGCACTGCCGATTTGCGTCGACGGAAGTAGAGCAGGGCGAGGGGAAAGAAGAGGCTCAAGCCCTCCCCACCCAACGTGCGATACGCCTGAGGGTGAACGTACAGGTTCCAGGGGAGGAGAAGGTATTCAAGCATATTCCCTGGTCGCCCGATGCTGCGCAGATGGGCGAGGAGCAGGTCCAGCCTCTCCGGCGGCCATCCCGGGCCTATACTTCCGAATGGGAAGACCGGGTTGCCGGTCAAATACAGGTTTTTAAAATACCAGGGAGCGGCGATGAGCGAGGCAGTAAGGAAAAAGCGCGCGGTATAGGCAAGGGTTCGGCGTTGTTTTTGCCGCCAGCCGTTCAAAAGGATCCAGCAAGCAAGCGCCGCAAACCCACCGAGGGCCAGATACTTCGTGCTCAACGCAAAGCCGATGAACACTCCCGCCAGCGTAAGCCAGCCGCTGAGCTCCGTATTTTGACTCCAGCGCGCGAGGGCGTACACAGCGAGGAAGGTGTACAACGCCCAGGCGAGATCGACATAAGCAAATCCAGCGACAATGGGCAACACTGGAACGCCTAGCAGGATCCAGAGGGAGAGCCGGGCGGTGCGCTGGCTGGTGAAGCGGAGCGCGAATGCATAGACCGCAAGGGTCATCCAGAATCCGAAGGTCGCGTGAATCAGGCGGGCGAAAGAGTCACTTCCGAAAGCCAGTCCCGGAAGGAAGAGCATCTCCGTGAGGAGCGGTCCGTTCGCCTGCCAGATCTCTGGCAGGAAGAGCAGGCGGCCCGCCTCGAGGAAGAGCCGCGGAGCTTCGAGATGGTACATCAACGCGTCGTAGGACCAGGGCGGTGTGAGTGCATGCAGGATAGTGAGGGTGAGCAATGCGAGACTCATGAACGCGCCGATACGAAGTTTGAGGGAAGACTTCCGCCATCCGGCAAGATGCGCGCTGATTGCGAGGAGACCATCAACCCACAGCCTCCACCAGGAGCGCACCGAAAGCAGACCGAAGAATAGAATTGTTGCGGCGATGGCGGCGGGTTGGAGCAGAGCGATCGCACCCAGGACGAAGAAGATCAGGCTGAAGATGCCGAGCCCCAAGGGTAGTCCAAAGATGAACTGGTCTAACATGTCGAGGTCCGGTAATGGGAGACGGCGCAGGAACTCGATCCCGAGTCCGGCGGCGATGGATAGGAAGAGGAGCAGCAGGCCGAAAGTCGAGGCGGTGTCGAGGAGAGCGGCGGGTCCGAGGGTATCTAAGGACCGTGCGGGGAGGAATACACGCACCAGCGCCAGCGCGACGGTGAGCAGCACCATGATTCTAACAACCCATAGTGGTTGATATTCTTGCCTCAGGAGGTTCTTGGGTGGACTCACGTGGCGTGCACCTCGGTTCGTGCGGAATGTGCAATCATGCCTCAGAATGGTTGAAATCTCAAATGCCGTGTATGGCACGAACCTGACACGTATAGATTTTAGGAATCCTTCGATGGAAAGAACCCGCCGCGAGGCGGGTTCTGTAAAGCGGATTGATGAAAGGAGAAGCCTGTCTCAGGTTCAGCTAATAAACTTGTACGGACTCATGGCTGCCCCGGCGCAAGCGCGATCAGCGCCGCACCAGCCGTATCCATGTTGAATTGCCCCGGATTACTAGTGATAAAAGCGTAGCCTGCGAATCCACTCCCCAGGTTCTCGAAGGGCACAATGTACACGCCGCTGACGCCCTCGAGGGTTGGCTCGCCCATTTCCCAGCCAACGCTCATCAGGGATATGTTCAGCTCAACCATGGCCATTTCGGCGATGCCTACATAGGTGAAGGCGAGCTCGTACCCTTCTGAACGGAGAGAGTCATTCAATTCGAAGGCGGTAAAGCTTGATGGAATGGGGAAGTCGGAGGGGAAGCTGCTGGTACCCTCACCGAGTGTCCCAGACGTACCGAATTCAGTTGGCAAATCAGGAAGGTCTTCCCCAGCTCCCAGCGGATAGAGATGTACTTCAAAAGCAGTGCCCATTTCGGCAGCGACGAACAATAATTCCCCGGAATATTCATTATTAGTGATAGCCAACTCGATGCCGCGACTCGTGGTCTCCTCTTCAACGACAGTCCAATTGTTGGCAGGGAGCTCAGTGTGGTAGTAAGCGAGGGCTTCCTCTTGAGCGAGCGTGAGCGAGAAGAAGACACGAAAGTCATCTTCACCCCCGATGCCGAGGCTGGAGGCGACGCGTGCCCCGTCTGGGATGGGAAAATCAATAGGGAAATCCTCGGGCAGCTCAGCTTCCTCGAACGTGGCAGCCTCATTTTCCGGCTCTTGTAGGTCAACCTCGCTTTCGAAGCTTTCACTGTCGCCTGGTGGAGGGTTTTCGATCACAGGAGCGTCCGAATCGCTTCCACCACAAGCAGAGAGCGCCAGTCCAAGGGAAAAAAGAAGAGCGAGGATAACAGCTGTGGTTCGGCTAGATTGTGAGGACATGAGGCTCTCCTTAGGTCAACCAGATTCACATTCATGCCAGATATTGAGGACGTTTCATTCCTCAATTGGCAATATTGGATTTACATGGACGATGCTCCAGTTAATATGTGCGAAGATGAACGGGTATTTACCAGTATCAGGATCCGGATTATTTAAATCCTGAGAACCGCGAATTGTATCGTGCTCACCCCAACTCCCCTCAGACAAAATTTCTTGCAGGTTGATCGGGGGTGTGCCATATTCAAAACCGTGAGCGATCACAGAAGAATAGTTTGGTGCTGAATATTGTATGTCGGTGATGACCTGACACTCATCATTCTTGCTAGCTTCAAAATGATGTTTCTGAGCGATACTTACACTTCCGCTCGCGCTAGGGGGCTCATTGATCTGGAACTCGTATCCATCAAATCGCCCAGTGTACTCCAGGTTTACCAGGCCACCCGGGGGTTGGCCAGAGATCTTAATGTCTTTACGACAATCGTCTTCCTTGATATAGGTGATTTCGGGGAATATTAACTGGATGACATCGGTCCCGTGCAAGACATAGGTTTCCACATTTGTCCAAAGCTGGATGTCATGGCGTTCGTACCAACCCGGAGTAGCTAATGCCTTCATGTCGAGACCACCCGGATGGCTGGAACTTGTGATCATCCAGACTGTTATCCTGCCTCGCCATACGTCGCAATCCACAACCATCTCACTGGCCTTATCAATCAATTGCTGTGCGAGCCCTCCATCACCGTTAAACATGTAAATTTGTTCCGCTCGTTTAAGGAGCCTGTTAAATTCACCGCAGTCGGATTCGTTCAGATCTTCCCTGCCAAGTTCGTTGGCGAGCTCTGCGGCTTCGGACATCAACTGGTCGCCAGTGGTCAGGTCGCCACTCTCCATGGCGGCAGTGGCTGCCATGCCCAGGCCGGTTTTGCCGGCTTCACCGCCGGTGGCTTCGGCGTTGCGGCGGGAAGCATCGATCAGGTCATCCACGATCTTGCGGGCCTCCGGGTCATTTGGGTCGACATCGCCGTGTTCATCCATCCATTCCTCATAGGCACGCAAGGCGTTTTTGTAATCACTGGCGGCATCGAGGGAGGGGGAATGAAATATGTCTGATTGAAGGCTATAAGTGAAATGGGTGATGATTGCACCGAAAAGCCCATGTTTGATGGAAGTTACAGGTGCGGTTTCCATTAACGCAACCGAAGATGGGTCATCAAAGATCGCCACAAGCGATGACAGGGTTTCGAGAGTGCAAGATAAGTTCTCAGAAGTTTCGCGTTGGCATTTTGGCGTCTGCGTTATCCAGAGACCCTTTTCAGGATCGTAAGTTGCAAGGACCGCCGACTCGGTGAGGTTGCCTCCATCTATAATGGTAATGGGCAATGCGGTGTCTGCTGCCAACGGCACGAGTTCAAGATCCTTGTCATAGGAAGAAAGGCCGAAAGCACTGACAATCTTGAGATCGGCGCCAGTATCCAAACCCTCGAAGAAAGGACCAATGTCTAGAGGGTCGATCGCAGCCGCTTGAATAGCTCGCGTGGGAACGGCGAAATCATCCTCAACAAGATCGATCCGTACTTCATATCCAGTCGAAAGGACCAAGGAAAGGGTTGTGTCATTGGCATTATCGAAGGCCAAACCGGTTCGTATGGGAGTTAAATATGTTTCATAGAGGTCGACCCCCTTCAATGTACCGCGAGCTCGAGCATAACCGGTTAGGTAGCCAAGCGTTTCAACAGACACCCAACCGCCAGGGTACTCATTCAGAGTGCCGGAGAAGATCCCTTCTGACGTGGTGAACTCTGTCCCCCCGACGAGAGCGACGCTAATAGGGTTTCCAAGAGGATCGAGGACGATACCCATCGCAGCTGGGAGTGCTCTATCGGTTGGAGAAGCTGGTTCAGCAAGGTCATTCTCGGAGAGGGGTGTGAGACTGCTTCCTCCACACGCCGATACGAGAATGCAAATCAAGAGGAGATGGAGAAAACGGTGGAGTGGTGTTATTACGATACGTGTTTGCATGTGATCCCCTCCGGGGTACGAATGTGCCAGAATGCACGGATGCATACACTTTAGGTTTTTTATACCGATTGTGCAACCTTTTTTTTAAAAAAAACCATCTAACCGGAATGCATGCATCCCGGTTAGAGAGCCTACGTCGAGTCTGTCTAGAAAAGTGTATAAATCAGCGGTCCTAGGCCGGAGCTGGAAGCGAAGATCAGCAGCAGGCCGAACACGAGTAGCAATGACACCATGGGGATTAACCACCAGAGCTTGCGCTGCCAGAGGAAGCTCAGCAGTTCACGGGCGACGCCCAGGTTGGTCCACATGCCTCGGAAGAAAGCTTTCATGCTGCCGGCCTCACTTTCTCACCACAAAGTCACCCATATAAAGGGTATCCAGCTCGCTCTTACTGAAGGTATTCAACGCGTTCTCAGGCGTAGTTACGATCGGTTCGCCGCGCAGGTTGAAGCTGGTATTCAGCAGCACGGGCACACCGGTCGCTTCCCCGAAGAGTTCGACCGTCCGGTAGTAGAGGGGGTTCCAATCACGTCGAATCATTTGCAGCCGCCCCGTCCCGCCTTCGTGAGTCACGGCAGGAATGCGCTCGCCCTGGCCCTCAACTGTGGGGTAAACCATGAGCATATAGCGCAGCGGGTAGTGGTCCTTGCCAGGCTTTAGCCCGGTATAAAATTCCGGAGCGCGCTCTTCCAGAATTACAGGCGCGAAGGGGCGGAAAGGTTCGCGGTACTTGATCGTGGCGTTAACCTTTTCCTTCATCTCGGCTGAGCGCGGGTCGGCGAGGATCGAGCGATTGCCCAGGGCGCGCGGCCCCCATTCGAAACGATCTTGAAACAATCCGATCACCTTGCCGGCGAGCAGGTCATCGACGATCATCTCGGCGCGTTTCTCAATACCCTCGATGTGATCATAACCACGGCCAACGTTTTGGATCGCGGATTGAACCTCGCCGGTTGTGTACGATTGCCCCCAGTACGCGTGTTCGAGCACAAAGGAACGAGGGTTTCCAAGAAGAACATGGTGGACGTACAGCGCCGCGCCGAGCGCGCCGCCCGAGTCGCCCGCTGCGGGCTGAATGAAGATCTCATCAAAGGGCGTCTCGCGGGCGATGCGACCGTTGGCGACAGAGTTAAGCGCCACGCCGCCGGCCATGCACAGGTTTTTTAGACCGGTGCGTTCGTAGGCATAATTGGCGATCTTGAGCAGTGTTTCTTCCGTAACACGCTGGATGCTGGCGGCGATGTCTGCGTAATGCTGGTTGCGTTTCGCCGTGCTCTCGTCCCAATGTGGATTGGCGGGGTCAGGGAGCATCTGCGGTGTGTAGAAATCGGCATCGTGGATGCGTGATTCGCCGAATAGGTCGATAAAACGTTGATTGACGGTTTGTGTCGTCGAATGGTGGAAGGAAAAGTAATCCATGTTAAGCCGGAAACCACCGTCGTCATTGACGCGGATCAGTTTATACACATCTTCCATGCGGGTTGGGCTGCCATAGGGCGCCATTCCCATCACCTTGTACTCGCCATTGTTCACGCGGAAACCGAGGAAGGCTGTGAAGGCAGAATAAAGCAGACCGAGTGAGTGAGGGAAGCGCTGTTCACTGAAGAGCTCGATGCGGTTTTCTGTACGATCCTGGCTTGAGCCCTTTCCGTCAACGGCTGGCGAATCGACGCTCCAGTCAGCGGTGCCCCGTCCGACCGTCGTTGTCGTCCATTCCCCGACGCCATCAACCGTGATGATCGCCGCTTCCTTAAATGGAGAGCAAAATAGAGCGCTCGCGGCGTGGCTCATGTGATGATCGACGAAGAGCAGCTTGGCTTCAGGGATGTTGAGCTTGGTGAGGATGCGGCTCTTAACCCAGAGCTTCTCGTTGAACCAGGCGATCATCGATTCGCGAAATACGCGATACGACTGGGGGAAGGTCTGCAGTGTGCTGAGCATGATGCGTTCGAACTTGAGCAGTGGTTTCTCGTAGAAGACAGCGTACTCAAGATCTTCGGCGTTTATGCCCGCCTGGCGCAGGCAGAAATCGATCGCTTTCTCCGGGAAACCAAAATCGTGTTTGCGGCGGGAGAAGCGCTCCTCCTCCGCCGCGGCGATGATATGGCCGTCTTTGAGCAGCACGGCAGCCGAGTCATGGTAGTAGCAGGAGATCCCGAGGATATACATCAGGAGAGCCTCCGCGCTTCGTCAATTGTTGACTCGGATTCGCCCCGGGTGAACCACTCCGGATCCCCATCGTCTTTGATGCGCATGGGATCGTTTAGAAGACGAGTTATCAATCCGAACGGGGCGACGATGGAGAAATAAAGGATCGTGAGGACAAGCCGGCCGATGAAATCACCGATCGCATGCCCTACCTTAACCCAACCGTCCCATACTTTTTTCAGAACGCCCATCGCATTCCTTTCATCCACTCCCTAGTCTGACAATAAACGCTTGTGTGTGCAACCCGTTGTATTCACCCCTACCCTTTGTCAGAGTTCACATTACCATACGCACACGATAAGTCGTTGTCTATAGGTAAGTCGGGGTATCTGGAGAAGAGTGATGATGTCCCAATACAAGTCTCATTTCTGTAAATCACACTTGTTGGATCGAACCTCGCCGACGCGATTTAGGCATCCGGGAGTTCCTGCAGGAAGAGGGCGATACGCTCGGCGATGAACTGGTTGACGGCATCGTTGAAATGAGTCTCCAGTGGGTCTGCCATCGTTACGCCCACGCTTGCTAGCTCCTGCAGCGGTTCGGTGAGATCGAGAAATGGGATGCCATTTTCTTCGGCAAAACCACTCACGATCTCGCGCTGGATGTCGATAGTCCGATCGAAACCCTCGCGGAATGTGCTCAGATCTTCCGATGCCCGGCCGCGCTGGACAAGGAGGCACCCGAGAGAGCTGTTCCATTGATAGATCATGTCCCTGTTGAGTATCTCCAGGATTTCGTCATCCTCGCGTATTATTGGCCAATAAACGTGTGTTCGTTCGGGGAGATACACCAAAACGAAGGTGGCGTCGCGCTGATGAGCCAGATTGCGCATCCGCAGCAGGCTGTTCGAAGCGATACGCCAATTTTCGGAGGCGAGGAGCCGGTCGGCATCAAGCGTCAGGGTAGCGGAGTAGGCGGGAGAGAAGGTCAGGGTGACTTCACTTCCGGCGATCTCGCGGATGAGTGGAGTGGCGATGTCATAGGTTAGCTCTGATGTAACCACGGGTCCAAGGCTCCATTGGCGGGCAACTTCGACCCAACCGCCGATCACATCCGGCAGTACGAGATGATCACCCCAGCGGGGGCCCTGTGGTTTCGCCGGTTGGTAGCAAGTGAACAAATCGTTGCCCTCGAAATACATCTCGATGACGAGGCGAGGCTCACGCGGAAGTCCATACGCGATGAGCGGACCGATGTGCTTGGGGGGATCGGTACCGCCCATACCCAGGTTTAGTACAGGCTCGTCGAGAAGCTGCGCTAAGCGGTCGGGCCAGGGGATCTCGGAGCCCACGCCGAATGTGGCGCTATCGCCCAGGGCAACGATCCCGGCATGCTCGGGAACCGGGGTGGACCCGCGGAAGCCGATCTCATTGATCTGATAATGGATCCCATCCTGCTCATATTGCAGCGTCGGGATGTCAGCGTGAATGCGGCGCCAGTTGCTTCCGACCATGCGTGAATACCCGGGCCAGATTTGAGGAAAGGGTCGAAGGACAATTTCGATGAGAATCAGCGTCAGAACGATAGATCCCAGGCTCAGGAGTGTGTTCGGGCTGATGATTTTTGTCCTGCCCAGATGGAGTAGCGGCAGTGTGATCCAGCCACCGATGAGGAGGAACCAGTTAGACCGCAGTAGAGTAGTTGCGGCCCAATAGGAGAGGACTAAAACGATAATTAAGAAGGCTATCTGGACGGCAAAGTTCTGGCGATAATCCTTCGTCTGTTCACGGCCGTGCAGGATGAGGGCGACAATGAAGAAGGTAAGCAACCCGAGGATAGGGACAGCGCTGCGCAGGATCAGCAGGCCATAGGGCGTATCCCAGTGGACGCCTTCAGCATAGAATTGAAAGAAGCTGAGGATCAATGCGGCCATCCACCATGCCAGACCGAACCAGAGGAAGGTAATTGAGCGACTATTGTGAGAGCGCGATCGATCGTCCATCGAGAAGACGATAGCCTATCCGGGGACAATCGGCAAGCTGACTCAGGTGGCGTTATTTGCTGCTAAAAGCGGCTCGAGCGCGATCGCGCAAACCTTGTAATCGGGGATCTTGGCTAAGGGGTCCCGGGCGTCCATCGTGAGCTCGTTGGCGGCAGCTTCGGCGAAGTGGAAAGGGATGAAGACCAAACCGCGCGGTGAGCGTTCGGTTACTATTGTTTTGACTTCAATTTGACCTCGGCGAGAGCGCACACGAACCCAATCGCCCGGGGTGATGCCCACCTGCTTGGCGTCGTCTGGATGGATTTCTACGGTCGGTTCGGGGTATATGTCGTCCAATTTTGATCGTCGGGTGAGTGTGCCGCCATGCCAGTGGTAGAGCACCCGCCCTGTGGAAAGAATATAGGGAAATTCCTCGTCCGGCAGCTCGGCGCCCGGATTGTAGCTCAGCGGGGTTAAGCGACCTTTCCCGCTGGGGAAGCTCTCGGCGAACAAAATCGGTGTACCCGGGTGATCCAGTGTTGGACAAGGCCAATGCACACCGCTCTCGCGCTCGATCCGAGCATAATCGATGCCCTGGAATGGTGGCGTGAGACTGGCCATCTCATCCCAAATCTCGCTGGCAGAAGCAAAGCTGAAGCCAGCACTCAGCTCCCGTTCGAGCAGCGCCTCCACCGATCCAGCTAGATCGCATAGGATCTCCCAATCCGGGCGCGCTTCTCCTGGTGGTTGGAGCGCTTTTCGCACCAGCTGAACCTGCCGATCGCTGTTAGTAAAGGTACCAGCCTTCTCGGCGAAGCTGGCGGCTGGCAGGATCACATCTGCGTACTCGCTGGTCTCGTTCATGAAGATGTCCTGCACAAGCACGAATTCGAGGTTTTCCATCACATGTCGGGCATGGCGCAGATCGGGCTCGCTCATCATCGGGTTCTCGCCCATGAATAAGTAGGTATGGATGGCGCCTTGTTCTGCAGCGTCGACCATTTCCATCATCGTCAGGCCGGGTTCGGAGGGGAGCTTGACGTTCCAGGCTGTTTCGAACTTGGTGCGGACGTCGTCGTCACCGACGTTCTGGTAGCCGGGGAAGACGGTGGGCAAGCCGCCAGCGTCGGAGCAGCCTTGGACGTTATTCTGCCCGCGCAGTGGATTGAGGCCGGTCCCTGGACGCCCGAGATTGCCGGTGAGCAGGGCCAGGTTGGCCAGTGACAGGGTGTTATCGGTCCCGTGCACGCTCTGGCTGATACCCATGCCCCAGTAGATCGCCGCATTTGTGGCTCCAGCGTAGAGCCGCGCTGCTTCCCGGATTTGATCTGCAGGTACGCCGCTGATCCCCTCGGCCCATTCGGGTGTGAAGTCCTCGAGTGAACGGGCATAGGCTTCGAAGTTCTCGACGCGTTCGTTGATGAATTCATGATTGACCAGCGATTCACTCACAATGGTGTGGGCCATAGCCTGGAAAACAGCCACATCGCTTCCGGCCTGGATGCGCAGCCAGTAGGAGGCGAATTGAGTCATCTCGATCTGGCGCGGATCAATCACGATGAGCTTTGCGCCGTTCTTGACAACCGCCTCGAGCAGAAAGGTGCTGATGACGGGGTGGGTCTCGGTGGTGTTAGAACCGGTGACGATGAAAACCTCCAGATCTTTCATCTCGGCAATCGAGTTTGACGTCGAGGAAGAGCCGATGGCGATCTGGAGACCGGTTACGGAAGCGGCGTGGCACAAGCGTGCACAATGATCAACATTGTTGGTGCCCAAAACGGCGCGTACGAACTTCTGGAAGATGTAGTTGTCTTCGTTGGTGGCTTTTGCAGAACAAAAGGTACCAATCGCATCGCCGCCATGCTGCTTGACAGTCTCTACTATGCGGTGAGCGCTGAGGTCGAGCGCTTCCTCCCACGAAGCGGTTCGAAAACCATCCAGCCCAATCGCTTGGCGAGGGCGTGTTCCCAGGTCTTTACGGATCAACGGGGTTGTAAGGCGTGAAGGGTGGTGTACGAAGTCCACACCGAAACGGCCCTTGGCGCAAAGTCGACCGTAATTCGGGGCGACGTCGAATGGCGCCTCGACACGGTATATAAGCTCATCTTGGATTTGCAGATCGATCTGGCAGCCGACACCGCAGTAGGGGCAGGTTGTGCGAACGCTGCGTTCAGCCTCAATCATGATCGTGCTCCCTGGCTGCTCGTTTACGCTTGCTCTCGCGCTTCTCAAGCCGGATTTGATCGTAGTTCATACCCTGTTCGAGGAAGAACTCCGTCTTGCTTCTCAGCGCTCCTGTCGGGCAAACCGCAACGCAGTTACCACAGAAGACGCAGGTGGTTTCCGGCATGGGAGCGTCGAAGAAGGTGGCGATATGGGTGTCATGACCACGACCACCTAGGGATAGGGCATAGGTAAACTGCAAATCATCGCCGCAAGCCTGAACGCAGCGCCAACAGAGGATACATTTATAGTAATCGCGCACATAAAAAGGGTTGTCGTCCAGCACTTCGGTGTCCCGCCGCTTGGCTTGCGGAAAGCGCTCCGAATCAGCATTGTACGTTTCCATCTGCTCTAGAAGCTCTGGTGCCTGGGAGAGGTCAGTGCTGGCGTGCAGCATCTCAAGGATTGTGCGCCGTGCGCGCACGACGCGTTCACTTCCCGAATGGATCACCATGCCTTCGCTGACCTGGGTGACGCAGGCCGGTAGGAGTGTGCAGCGTCCCTCCACCTCGACGACACATTGACGGCAGATACCTTCGGGTGTCGTTGCGCTGTGGTAACAGATCACCGGAGTCTTGATCTCGAAATGCTCGAGCGCTTGCAGAATTGTCCAATCCGCAGGCACATTCACGGCTTGCCCGTCCAGGGTGAGCGAGATTTCTCTTCCCGAACCCATTTACGTTTCTCCTCCCTGGAAGATGCCTGGCCAGAGCTCAATGGCGCTCAGCACTGCCGAGGCAGCGGTTTGACCCAGTCCGCAGAGAGAGGCATCGGTCATCGTCCAGCCGACGTCCTGCAAGCTTTCGATATCGCCTGGATATATCTCTTGATTCGCGACACGGTCCAGGATCTCCGACTGGCGCTGAGTGCCGAGTTGGCAGGGATAACACTTCCCACAACTTTCGTGGGCGAAGAAATGCCCGATGTCAGCGATAGTCTTGCGCAGATCGACATGCTCGCTGAGCACGACTACCGCGCCGGATCCTAAACCGAGACCTGCGGCACGAGTATCTTCCTGCGTCATGAGAACATCCAAATCCGCTGGCGAGACGAACTTGCCCGCGGCGCCACCGAGCAACACTGCTTGAAGTGCGGCATTATTCCTCACCCCGCCGGCCCGTTCATAGATGAGAGCGCGCAGGGTTACGGGTTGGGTGATCTCATAAAGACCGGGCTTTTCCACATCTCCAGATAGGCAGAAGAGCCAGGGACCGCTCGAGCCCGGAGATCCATAGGCGCAATAGGCTTCGACGCCGATGTGCATAATCAATCCAACGTTGGCGAAGGTTTCGACGTTGTTGATTACCGTAGGTTTTTGATAAAGCCCGTGGGTGGTGGGAAAAGGCGGTTTTAAGCGAGGGTAACCGCGCTTACCCTCAATTGATTCGAACAGGGCTGTCTCTTCACCACAAATATAAGCGCCGCCGCCGGAGCGGAGTTCGACATCGAAGTTGAAGCCACTACCCTGGATGTTCTTGCCTAAATAGTCGTTCGCGTAGGCGGCTTTGATGACCTGCTGGAAAATCTCCTGGGCCCGGGGATATTCGCCGCGGATGTAGATAAAACCCTTCTCCGCCCCAACGGCGAATCCGCCGATCAGCATCCCCTCAAGGATGGCAAAAGGGTCGTTTTCGAGAAGTGTCCGGTCCTTGAATGTGCCCGGCTCTGATTCGTCGGCGTTGCAGACGATGTACTTCGGTTTTCCGGAGGCGGAAGCAGCACCTTCCCATTTTATATCAGTAGAGAAGGCCGCGCCGCCACGACCTAATAAGCCTGATTCCTTCACCCACGCGCATATTTTTTCAGGTTTGAGATTTATGGCGTTTTGAAAGCCGACGAAACCTTTATTAGTGAGGAAGTCATCGATGCTGGTGGGTTCGACCGATCCAAAGCGCTGGGTGATCACATGCTCATCGGCGAAGATTGCAGTGCGAAACTCCCCCGGCGGATTGATGATGCGTATGCTATCGGCATGGCTTACCGCCGATTTATCCACAAGGGCTGAAGGTGCCTGGTCACAAAGTCCGAGGCACTCAGTCCTTTCAAGGAAATAATTCCCATCTGAGGTCGCCTGACCAGCGGTGATCGCCAGCGATTGGTCAAGCTCTTTGATCAATGCCTGTGCGCCCTGGCTGGAGCAACTTGGGCTTGTGCAGACCCGGATGATGGTTTTGGCCGTGGGTGAGTCGTAGAGCATGCTGTAGAACTCAATCATACCGGTGATATCGGCCAAAGGGACACGTAGGGTAGTGCCGATATCGCGGGCAACGTCAGGGGAGATGTACCCAAAGTGGGCTTGGGCTTCCAGTAGGGCTGGAAGGAGCATCGTGCGACCGCGGCTCGCAATCTGCTTCAGATAGTCTTCGTAGGAATCCCTGCCAACCCCGTTGGCCTGCATGTTCTCCTCCGCTTTTACTTGCCAGAACACGAAAGCCCATTATAACCGACAATATTGGTCTGAAATGCCTGTCCCCTAGCGTGAGCCGAAGCAACATTCCCACGCTATATCCATACGTTTGACAGATACGATTGGGTTGGTGGTCAAAACGCGTTATACTCCGAATTACTCTAGTAAAGATTAGCGGAGCAGGCGATTGACTGGGACATTGAAAACTCGCAAAGAAGCCACTGCATGGCAGAAGAAATTTGACTCATACGCCCCCAAGGTGGGTGATTTAGCCCCGGATTTTGAATTTCGCGATAGCCGCGGCGAAAACCCTTTACGCCTTTCCGATTTGCGTGATCAGCAGCCCGTGGCGCTAATCTTCGGCAGCTTTACCTGACCGCCTTACGTACGAGGGACCGGGCGTCTCTCTGACCTGTACCAAAAGTATCACGAGCAGGTGAAATTCATCTCGATCTACATCCGCGAAGCCCATCCGGTGGACGGCTGGTGGCTGGGGAAATGGCCCTTTGGCGCGCTGATGCGGCTAGGCCGCTTGCAAGCGGCGACGGATGTATATGATCCCAAAACGATCGTGGAGCGCCGTGCTGTTGCGGGGGATTGCGAGGAAGCGTTGAAGTATGGCATCCGCACCTACGTCGATGAGATGGATGACGCGGTTAATAAAGCTTATGCTGCCTGGCCTACACGCTTATATCTCGTGGGCACAGACGGTCGCGTGGTCTACCATGGAGGGTTGGGACCATTTGACTTTCACCCGACGAAATTGGGCGCAGCCATCGAAGAGTATCTGACGCAATTCGACAGCGTAGGGTAACACCTAGACCTGCGCGTTTAGTGATAATGTCAACACGCCGCGGAAGTTGCCCGCGGCGTGTTTATTTGAGGAAACTCCGCTTATCTCATTTGAAGAAACGGAAATAACCAAATCCCAGAGTAAGTAAGAAATAGACAGCAGTAGGCAGCCACCCAAGTGCATTCATCTGACCCGAAAGCGTTGCCTGGATCGATAACACAAATCCAATAATGCTGGATAGGAATAAGCTTATCGTGATGCCGTCTTTCAATGGAGGATGGGCAATATCACGGACGAACCAGGCGATCAATCCCAACCCGATTAAAGCTACCCCGAAGTATCGAGCCATTAACGCTTGAGTTTCCCCCGCAGGTAATCCGTGCAGGCCCATAACCGTGTCCGGAACGATTACAAAACCGATGGCATAAACAAGGGCAACGAGTGCATTGAAACTGAAAACATGACTGAGCTTCATTATTATTCTCCCTAAGATGATTGGGGCTTCAATGAACGGAATGAATGTTTCCCCCATGGCGGACTCGATTTCAAGCTTTCATATGTTTCTCCTCTCCGAAGTCGATTTTTGAGAAATTAAAAAACCGCATTCCGAATGGCTGCGGTTTATGTGATCAGATGAGTGTTTTTGCCGGCATGAAGACGGCAAAACTCCGCCTGCGAAGATAGTCGCGATGGTTTATTTTGAGATCAAGATTAATAGTACATCAAATATTAGTCGAACGGAAATTACGCGGATTTCTCGCGGCATCCACTTAGGCAGGAAAGCTCACATTAATATCGTTGCTCTTCGCGTAATTATTCGGGAGAGGTGTGTTGATCGCTGGGAATTGCCATCCTGGTTTAGAAAAAGAGAAGCACGCCCATCACGACAAGCGAACCGTAGATGATGCGGTTGAAACGACCACCGGAGAATACCTTGTTTGCCCGTCCTCCAAGGAAAATCGCCAGCATGATGATCGGCAGCGCATACGCGTAGAGCTGCAGCACATTGGGCGTCCACAGCCCCGCCAGGCCGTGGCTGATCAGGATCATCCCTCCCGTCGGAAGGAAGTAGGCCTGCAGCGTCGAGCGAAAGCTCGCCGGTGACCAACCGCGCAGCGTGCCGTATACCACCACCGGTGGACCATTCGTGTTGTACGCGCCCCCCAGGATCCCGGCGATCAGACCGAAGACATAGGCCAGTTTTTCATTCCGGAATGTTGGTAGCTTTGGTGCGATCAGATTGTAAAGTCCAAAGGCAATCAGCAAGGCGCCAAGGGCACCTTTTATTATTGGTTCGGGAGCGGTCTTGAGAAAAAATAGCCCAATCGGGATACCCACCAGGGACGAAATAATCAACCGCCAAGCAGCCTTGATATCTACTTTGCGCCAGCCTCCTGTTATAAGGATGGTGATGGCAATCGTCGAGGCGCCAAATGCGGTCAGGGGTGTCGCCACCTGTATCCCAGCGACTATTGCCAGGAGCGGCATTGCGATCAGGGCGTCCCCGAATCCGAGGGCAGAGCGCGTGAACGTCGAAATGAAGAGGATGACTAGGACAAGAATGACGATCGATGTAGGTTCCATTGAAGAATTGTCAACCTTTCATTGTTTCACGCCGCTGCCGCGATTTGTGTGGTGTGCCGGTTGCGTTGGCAGGTCCGCTGTGTATTTCCAAAATAGTCGCTGGATCCATTTCGGTGAGTCCGGGATGTGCTCGAGATTATCGCTTCCATCTGCCAGTTTCTCAACTAATTCACGAGTTTATTAAGGTTTTCCAGTGTTTCCTCGATCTCCTGCCGGGTAATATTCCCTTGCTCGAGAGCTTCATCCGATTTGCCGAGTAACTCTGATAAAAAAGCAGTCCCCTCGTTGATCCCTTCGCTCTTTCCATAATCTGTTTCGCTAAAGGCAACAATCAGGTCCTTCGCCAGGCCATAATTACCGGCATGGCGATAGAGTCCGTATAAAGCGGCGAGGAGTTCTAGGGAGGTCTGGTTCTGAATGCTGAAGCGGACGACGGGCTCGAATGCATCCAGCGTCTTATGCGAGCCCACACGGTTTGAAGCTTCAATGCTGGCGATGAGGAGTTCGAGCGAGAGAGCGAATCTCCATTGAGCTTCCCCCACATCGCCTTCTTTTTGATAGAGTTCACCGTCCATTTTCAGCATTTCCGCCAGGGAGAGTATTCTTTCTGCATCTTCGCCCTCGCTCGTGGAAAGCAAATCCACGATGTCGTTAGCCGGGCTTAAGCTCAGCAGTGAAAGCGGGATTCCAAATACTCGGGAATAGGCATCGGTGATCTCTTCCCTGGCTATGTCGGCATCGCCCGTTTCGACAACACCGCGCAGCCTTGCCAGCGTAGCCTGGATGAAACTGAAAGAGCGTTTAATGTAATCTTTTTGAAACATGAGATGCCTATTATAAAGTTAGTGGTTGAAAGTGGTATGAAGTTTGGGGTGTTGACAAATGAAAATTCATTTTGCCATCCTGCTAAGTCTAATGGTCAGGCTGATCTGCCGGGGGGACCCTGGTTGAATATCCGCCCGTCAGCTTCAATCGGCGATTAGCTACCGCCGATCCTCATTGGGGAATCTCTAATAGCGTATTCTCAACAGCTTTATGTTGAGAGGGGGTTGAGAAGCAGCTCCACGCTAGAAAAGCCCAGATTAAAAATACGACCACTGTCCAGTAATAAGCCTGAAAATTGTAAAGCATGTCCGTTGACCATAAAAATGGAAGATTGACCAAGGCAATAAAGATCCCGCCCAAGAGTCGGTTTGCTTGAAAAAGAGGGATCACCCCAATGGCTAGCACGCTCAACACGCTGTTCCCAGCCGCATATGGGGCTATCAGAAGGGAAGCGGCAATGAGCATTCCCGCCTTCTCGCGAGACAGAGTCGGCCGGCTCTTCCAGGCCACAAAAAGAGTGATCCCTAAAATCGCTATCCAGATTAAGGTTATGACGAAAGAGGGTATAAAGCCGAGACGCCTTAAAGCGGCGGAAACACTCATATCAATAATGCTATCGGTGTACTTAAGATAATTAAGTCCAAAAAGAGCGACTAGCCAGCTTTGCCCACGCCATATTAGAGATAATCCAATCGCTCCAGCTAAACACAAACCCATTTTCAACCATTTGCGGGGCGCCCACGTCAAAAGCACGTATAGTGCTACGACCACCAGAAGTAAGGATACTTCCTGTAACTTAATGGTCGCGATGAGTATCCCGATCACTACAGCATATAGATTATTTTTGGAGTATCCATAGAGAATTAATAAGACTCCTCCAACCACAAGATTTTCCATGTTGCCGTCTACGATATTTCTGATCGTTGGAAAGGAGATCACCAGTAAAAGAATACTCAGCCAGTAAAATGCTTTTGATTTAATTCGAGGAACACTAGCAACAAGAATAAAAACGCCAACACCTGCCAGAATTCCCCACGATGTTTGCATCGGTAAAAAGCCCAGAGGTAACAGTGGCACGAGAGACCAGGGTGGAAAACGTAAACCGTCTATGGGCCAGTATTGAAGATCGCCACCACGGATTGAGAGCCAGAAGGTTTTCCAGTCCATAGCCAACGAATTATTTTGGGTCGGAATCTGTTCAAAGAAGACTGCAAAAAGAACTAAGACTGTCAACAAACTGACAGCTAATATCGCCAAATCCGAGAATTTATATCTCATATTTTTATACTCGACTTCTGACCATTGCGTATATCATTAGTGGCGCCTGCAGAGCTAGGCGACTATAAAACATATTGAAGAATTGCCGCTGGATTATTTCGTGTATTATTCAGAAAAAGGCGAAAAAAGGAAATACCAGGTATTCTTTCAGGAAGAAGTTGTATTAAAATATACACCCCGCGAATGTGCTAGTGTAGGTTTTCACCCTTAAAATTCATTAAGCATTAAGGAGTAAGCATGATCTGGTTTGTACTAATCCTGGCGCTTGTTATTGGGGCAGTCGTTGGTCTCCTCACTCGAAATCTAAAAATAGCTCTTGGCGTTGGTTTAACCCTACTCATTGCCGGTATTGTATTAAGTTTCATCATCATATATAGCGGAATAATGGGCGGATAGTTCGAGACCGGTTTTGGGGAGTGGCATAATCAAACGAGGGATTTTCCATCGCAAAGGAATAGGCATCATTTAGTGGATGTGCCGCTGAGATCAAAAACAAAATCCCGCAGTTCACGCGGGATTTTGGTGTAGTTGAGGTGAGCGCCGTACAGGGAGTGAACCTGTGAACTTGAGAGTAAAAGATCATGTGCATTAGAGTAGATCGCCCTGATACGAACCTCACAGGATAATCGCGAGAGAAGTGAAGACATAGATGTATTGGTCAAGTACAGGAATTCTTTCTATCATGTGCCCCGTGCCCCCCCTCAGTCAAGTATCTTAAATAGAAGGTTTTGTCTTTACTAAGAATCGGCAATCCATTTGTGATTTGTCAAGTTGTCAATGACAATATTGTCGCCGTATTGCGGTGTCGTTGTTCACTCCAGCTATGATCAGAGTAGTACCTATTAGCCGATAGGTGATTTGTTTGAGTAATTTGTTTCATAGCCACTTGGACCATAATTTTAATGTCTCATTACGTGTTGAACAAGCAAGTTGAAACAGTAGTCATCATGCGCATCCTTAAGCGATCTCGCAAATCATAAGAGGGACATAACGATGACCAAATCAACGATCCCGAAGGACACCGGAACGGTGTGCGTAACGTCCCTGCGAGGTGTCCTCGCTGGCCAAAGGAAGCTAAAATGGTGACCGTAGCAGAAGATGACCCGCTTATTGGGGATCCCCGCTTGAGCATTGGACGCGGATCTAGAGCCGCTGTGATAGGCTCCTGTTCAGTACATAGGAATATAGCGATTCAAAACAGCTGAGGAAGCCCACTGAATTTACACTACTTGATAGTACGCTCAAACCAGAATTAAGGATCCGGATGAGAATTCGTTCCTCAAAAAGCATTAGACTGATGATTTTATCCCCATTTCTGTTAGCCATCATAGCTTGGTGGCTATACACTCAAGTATTCCAGCCTCAGCCTATTTATGTGAATGCAGACCCTGAGATTCCCTACTTAATGAGTTCTTTGGCGGTATTTAAAGGGGAACCGTACACTTTTATTGACCACCCTGGAACACCTGTTGAAATTATAGGCACCCTTATTTTTAGCGCCACTTATCCATTCGTTGGAAATTCTGTAAATTCATTCACGTTATCGCACATCCTCCACCCTGAAATCTTCCTATTCATCGCCCGAGCTTTGCTCACGCTGGCAAGTATGGGCACGATGGTTCTGCTTGGATGGTACATGGTTCCAGGTAACCATTGGACGGACCATCTTTCTGCTGTGGCTATTGCTGTTTTGTTCTTTGGGATCCATCCAGGGGCATTCGATTCCATCGTACATTGGTCGCATAACTCGTTTAGCTTTCCTGTTGGTTCTCTGCTTGGCCTGGGTATGGTTTTGCTCGTGGTCGAAAAGAACGTAGGAACCAAGCAGCAGAAAGCTATCCTTGGATTTTCTTTTGGAATACTTATGGCTATACAGCTCTACTTTGTCACATGGATTGTCGGTGCCGTCGTCGCATTCTATGCATATTCTGTATTAAGCATGCGAGGGTGGAAGAAGGCGTTAGTATCAAGCCTCAGCATCACCCTGGCCGCGATAGCGGGTTTTATAGTCGCAACATTTCCGATACTAAATAAGTACCCTGATTTTATTTCATGGATTGTTAGAGTGGCCAGCCATCAAGGTAGGCACGGGAGTGGTCCGCCTGGATTCTTGTCGCTGCAGTCCGCTGCAATCAACTTTCATTCCCTATGGAGCGATCTGCGCTTGTTATTCGTCTCGGTCGGGGTTGTTGTTGTGCTGATCGCCGTAATGGCCCTTCTTCAGCGGCACTCTCTCAAATCAAACACCGGACTATGGGCTATAGCTTTGGGTCTCATCGCTCAGATTAGCGTCATGAGCGCATTAGTGATTAAGCATCCAAGCATCATCTATATGCAGGCCGTTGCAGCTACTTTCCCATTGTTGCTCGCAGTCGCTATTTATTTGATGGGCATCTCAATCCCGAAGATGACATCTACCCAGAGACTCATCAAATTTGGTTTAAGCCTTGGGATTTTTATCTTGTTCTCGATCGCTGTATTCCGCGCATTTTTCATCCACAGTATAGAGATCAAGCAAGTACAGTATGCTGTAGAGGAAACCAATGATTTCTTGGACGAACTCGCTCTGGATCAGGGACGCGAGCAACAATCATTAAACAAATTATGGGTTTATGGAATGCCGTCCGAGTGCCAAGCACTTTGGTATGGAAATCATTATGCCGGCTATACGCTTAGTGTAGAGGTTGGATTGATTTGTCCTCGAGATTTGGTTTTTGACCTTTGGGAGAACCGAGTGGTTCTATCCGATGGCTCTTCTGTGCAATTAGACCGATTTGATTGGGACATTATCGTGGCGGCCGAGGCCGCGCTAATAGATTTTCCGGACCTTGCCGAAGTCGGCAGGCTCGTTTATTCAGATGCAAGGTTAGGTACATTCGGTAAAGTTGTTTATATTCTCCCCTCGCATGATTAAATAGTCGATGTTCAACAGGGATAATTCGTCCAAAAACCCCGGAAGAGGTAGGCGTGATCCTGGTATTTACGAGAGGTGAGCCGTACAGGGAGTGAACCTGCTGCCTTGGGTTTAGAAGCCCATGAGCAGGTCTGCAAAAGCCATTCGACGACTGTGAAATGTTCGGTGTATGTCTCTCGCTGAGTGGTTATTATCCGATCAAACCCAAGGCTCCTAGAATCCCAAACACAAGCAATCCGAGAAGGAGGACCGCCCCTACATAGGAGAACCAGTGAACCCCGGTTTCAAGGACGCTGAGAGAGGGTTTATCTGGATGATGGTAAACCGTGACCGAGCTGCGCTGGGGATAACGGGCCAGGATTTGCTCCGCGCGTCGTCTTGAATTGGTGCGCACATCTGAGAACGATCTTCGCGTCCCCTGGATTTCCTGTCCGGATACGTTGTACGTGTATTGTATCGAAGCTCCATACGTCGTCCTCACGTCCCCGTCGTCATCCATGCTTTGGTGAGCTTCTATACTTGAGCCCGTGATCTCTCCCTCCGTTGTCAGCCAATTGCGGCTGCTTAACCCGTTCACAATGCTACGACCTAGTATGATCAATCCAACACTGCCGAGGATGATGGCGATGATATATCCAGTCATGTGGTTTAACCCTCCCTAAATAGTGTAATGGGTACTTGGAACTTCTGCTGAGTCAAAAAACATGTACTAAGCCAAAAGTTAAGGTACTCGCTTAAAATCCTGGTGACACTGTGCTTACCTAACAATGTTTCCTTTTTTCATATGTTCCACTTTTCTAATGACAAGTTTCTCCCCTTGATTCTGCAGCTCGACTTCCGCATATGTAGAAGCGTTGCTTCTGTAGTATGACGATAAAGGGGAAAAGAGGAAATGCAAGGCACTCTTACTTTGAGAGGCTGAATCAAAACGATAATCCCGCATGAAATGCGGGATCCTGGTATTTATGAGAGGTGCGCCGTACAGGGATCGAACCTGTGACCTTGGGCTTATAAGCTCTTGTGTCAATGGCAAGGATAAAATCGCTTGGCTGGAATCCGGTTCACGACCGAATTAAATCAAGGATGGTCCCTTTGAACTTTTCGACAAGGCTTGCCTGCTCTGTTAAACCGGCATATGAAGAGGAACGCCCAAGCGGGAGACCTCTCTTCATGAACAAATGGCTTTACATTGACCTTACTTCGTATACTCTTATGCCTGTGATAAATGGGCATGTTTGAGCGATTTTTTCTGCCTCATCAATGTCCTCTGCATTAATGATTGAATAACCGGTTATTGAATCCAATCCTAGCGGCAGTTCTTTTGATCCGTCACGAGTGATTTCTCTGGCAGCACCTAAGCCAACATTATCAACTGTCTTATCCCCGATCGATTCAAACCATTTTCCCCAGGCCTCCATGATTTCGGGGGTAGGAGTCTTAAATCCTACATGTAATAATACAAACTTCTTCACTTTTATTTCTCCTTCCAAGAATTTGGATATTTTCTTCGTAAACAGACTAATAGTATCATAATGGTGGCCTATAAAAGAAATTTCAAAAATATTCCAGCTTGGATTCGCAAAATGGCAATATATGGATTAAGCCACGGCTCTTAATAAGCTGATATCAAAAGCAAAAATCCCGCAGTTCATGCGGGAAATTGGTGTTTATAAGAAGTGCGCCGTACAGGGATCGAACCTGCGGCCTCGCGGATAACGGATTAATACCTAATCGGATATATTTATGATCACCAATTTGGTTTATCACCAAATCCTGATATTTTTTTACCTTTGATTTTTATCCCCAGGAATGTATAGTGTTAATTTTCATGAATTTTTTGATCCAGAAGCTAAGGAATTGCTTTCATAATTTTGTTTACTGGAAATGGATTACCATGACCAGGATAGATCATTTTCGCTCCCAGATCGATTAGAAGTTTCCAGCTTTCCCATAGCTTATTGAGATCTTCTGCGAATATGGGATGATTTGGATTTAAGCGAAATGGAGGAGCATTATGGGTCAGACACCCCACAAAGGCATCACCAGTCTCTAATAGAACGCTGATTGACCCAGGGGTATGGCCAGGAGTATGAATAATTCTGCCTGGAATGCCATATTCATCGAGGGATAATCCAGTGTCTTTAATGATGACATCAACAGGGCACCCATCAAAATTAAAAATGGACATCGCTGGTTTCATCATTTTTCTAGTTACCCTACCCCAGGATGTCACTGCAGTGGGTAAGACAGCTTCCCCGGTCTCAAACATCTCCTGGTCAGCTATATGAGCGGCTATCTTTGCTCCCGTCAACTCCTTTAAACTGGCAGCAGCCCCGGCATGATCAAAGTGACCATGGGAGAGGATAATCAGCTGGAGCTCTTCTGGTTCTATAGGTATAGACTTGAACCATTTTGTAAGAGCAGAGACGCTGAATGCTGGTCCGGTATCAAACATAATCCAACCCTCTGCTTTAATGAGATAGCAGAAATTGATTCCCAATCGATTTGAGTATACGGTGACAGACATTGTTTTTTCCTCCGAAGTCAGCATTGATATATGATCAATAGCGGGTTTTTTTCCTGGATAGATTGGATACTCTCAGGTAATTATCGAGTCATCCTGACACATTCCAGGTGACCAATTGTTGATATCTTTCCATGTATTTAGCCCCTACTAAGCTAACCGGATTTTAAATTGAATACTTTTCCAAATCAAAATACTGTTCCTTGTGTAAAATTCCAAGTTGAACGCCATGTAATATTTTACTTCCACGTGAGCCAGAATAAACCACCAGTGCAATGTAGCGCTTTGATGAAGACAAATTCATTCTCTTAAGATTGTGAGGAATTGCGACCTCCTGATCTTCTTATCAAAACCAGGCTTCCAATTACGCCAACCCAAAAAAACAAAGTTAACCAATAGAGGAGGGCTTCAATAGAAGCTTCAAGATCGTGATAACCCTTAAGCCTGAACCATTCATAACCGATGTAGAATATGAGCAGCAGAGTTGTGGAGATTCCCGTCAGAAACAAGAATCCCCTTGTCGTTCCAGTTTGCTTTGATTTGACAGTCCCACTCATCAAACCAATCCCTCCTATGAATAGAAGGGAAAAGAAAATGTAATTGAAAAAATTGCATTGTGTGTCCTGCAAAAAGCCACTCAAGAAAGTCATTACGTAAATCACCGCCAAGACAGAAACAATTATTCTCAACCTTTTTGAATTGTCCTCACTCATTTTCTGCTGAGTTTCGTCAGCCATTGGATTCTCCTCATTGTTAAAGATTTAGCACTCAAACTTCGTGAAAGTGCTCATTCGCCAACCTAACGAATTAAGAGATTCATGTGGCGCGGAGCCGCCACATAATCTCAAGTTGTCGAAGATCCTGACCAGGGAACTGAGCCGAGCGCCTCTGGATGGATGTGATCTGGAATTTAAGGGTTGTGAAGATTGTGAAGGACAGCTCGTATCAGACAAAAACGATACAAAGATTATAGATGCTGCAGCGCACAATCCGCAAGAAAAGGGGATGGATAAAGCAACTTCGGACAGGATGAGGGGAGGATGGGCGGAAAGAAATACGCCGGAATATCTCATCCCTCACCCTGAGGGCGCGAAGTATCTGCCGCCGCAGATGGGGACCCAGATCACTCAACATCATACTGCCTCAAGAACCAGCCGTGCTGGCGGAGGACGAACCCGTGGTTGGAGAGATTGCAGCCAGCGCATCTCCTTCCCGCAAGCAGGACACTTCAGTTCACGCCGATGCCGCTTTGTCTGCTCACGGGACAATATCTTCTCATGGAGCATGCCCAGCAATCTTCGGATCAAAGCAAGCGTGCGGCGTTTCCCCGGGCTGCCTGTCCTGGCGGACTGTCCAGGGAAGATTCCATAGTAGCGGACCTTCACAAAGCCCTTCGGCAGGACATGCTGCAGGAAGCGGCGGATGAATTCCTCGGCACCCAGTGTGCAGGAGCGGGTTTCCCCGCTGCGGGAATCCTTGTAGGAAAAGGTGACCTTGCCATCAGCAAATCGGCGGATGCGTCGATTGCTCAAAGCAACACGAAAGATATAGGGAGCCAGATACTTGAGCGCCGCCACCCCGCTGCCCACCGGCTGGCAGTGGACCACCCAGTCCCGGGTCCACACCTCCGCAGGCACATCTTCAAACAGATCCGTTCCCCGCAGGGCATCACGGAACTTCCCCCGGTAGATGATGGACAGCGGTTTCACCGGCAGGAAGAAGCTCTTCCGGCTATGGTGCCAGCGTTCCCCGTCCTCGACCAGCCCGCCGCCCGGAACCAGGTAGTGCACGTGGGGATGATACGTCAGGTTCCGTGCCCAGGTGTGCAGCACACCGATCATGCCGATCCGCCCACCCACGAAGCGGGAATCCTGGGCTAGCTTCTGTGTCGCCGCAGCACTGGCCCGAAAGATCAAATTGTAGATGGTTTTTTGATTCCGCCGCGCAATCCCCCGCAGTCCCTCCGGCAGGGTGAACGTCAGCAGGAAGTAGGGAACGGGGAGCCTCAGATCCTGCTGCCGCTCTAACCATTCCTGGGCGGCATTCTGCTGGCACTTCGGACAATGCCGGTTCTTGCAGGAATGGTAGCTGTACTGCTTCCGCTCACAATGAGGGCAGAGATACACATGCCCGCCAAGCATTTCCGTCCGGCAGTTTTCAATGTCCCGCATCGCCCGTCTGTGGCTGGGCAGCATGCGCGCTCCATATTTCTCTCTGTAGTCAGGCCCATGCCGGCGGAAGATGTCCGCCAGCTCGATCACGCCAGGCTTTCCATCACTCGATTGATGGTCTCTGCTGCAAGTTCCTCCCCGTCGCAGGTCAGGTGCGTGTAGATCGAAGTGCTCTTCATGGAAGCATGTCCCAGATAGGACTGAATACGCCGCAGATTCACTCCCGCCTCCAGCAGATGGGTGGCATAGGAGTGCCGCAGGTTATGCACCGTGGCGTGCTTTTGAACACCGCTTGCTGAACATGCCGCTCGAATTGCCTTCTGCACACTGCTGGAAGAGATATGTGTGCTGGCTTTCGAAAGCGGAACCCCGTGTGGTGTGCGTGCCGGAAAGAGCCATCGTGGATGGCGATGGGTTTGCCAGTACTGCCGCAGCAAGACCAGTGTTCGATCGGGCAGTGGGACGTAGCGGTCCCTTCCACCCTTTCCCTCACCTGCACAGTACCGCAGGTGCTGTGTGTGAACGTGGATCAGCATGCGGTCACTGTCCAGATCTGCAATCTGCAGTTGGACCCCTTCGCTCAGGCGCAGTCCACACGAGTAAATCGTGCTCCCTGGCCTAGCCCGCCAGGGCAGGCAGACATGGTGGCGGAAGCTTTTCAAGCAGCTTAGCAAACGGCTGACTTCCTCCTGGCTCAAAACCACCGGCAGCTTCTTTTCCTTGGGCGACCTCACCAATCCGAAGGTCTTCCAATCCTTCCCCATGGTGTGCTGAAAAAGGAACTTGATCCCACACAACGCTTGTGTGCAGGTGCTGCGGGAAGCTCGCTTCACATTCTTCAGATAGAGAAAGTACTGGCGCAGATCCTCCTCTGTGATGTCCTCAGGCGACTTCTTGAAGTGCACCGCCAGTTGGCGCACAGCGCGCACATAGGCTTCCTGCGTTTTAGGGGCGAAACCCCGCAGCTGCAGGTCCTCGATCATGCGCTGTCTTAATTGAGTCATGGCTATACCTCCTGTATTCAAAAGGGTCGCAGGAAATATAGCCTGTGATTGTGAGTTGGCGATTATCTGTTGGAAGTCTTCAGTCGGGGAAGGGAAATCTGTGCGAAGCGCTTAGTTCAACTAGTGAATATGCAGCTTTATTACTCCATATCCTCCGCAAACGGGCTTAAACACGTCAAAAAATCCACATACCACGCTTTAGCGGATGGATATGTGGATATTCAGTCACCTATGCACCCCTTTTGGGTTGCTATGTGGAATTTCAGGCACGGACTTTCCCCGCTTCCCCATTACCTTACAGCGGAAACGCACAAACTTCAATGGGAAACAATCGCCCTAACCAGCGACGAACTTCATGATGAACTACATCTTGCTGTAAAAAATCGCGCCTGTCTCGACCGAAACAGGGGCGAGACCAAATTTTCCAAATCTACGCCTCAATCCAGATCCATCGCGCAGCGAAAACCGACGTTATGGCGCGCGCAGTCAGGGGTGTTCGCACCGCTTTTCCTATGCTGAAGCGCTGTGTTTGAGTTTACAAGCTTAAGATTAAGTCGATGTAATCCAGCAAGTGTCCCGTGATCAGGAAATTGCCGCGCACGTGTTCCTTCGCCTGCCGGCCTAACTCCTGCGCCAGATTTTCATCCTCAAGCAAGGCGATAATCTTCTCCGCGAAGCCGTCATAATCCTGAGGTTCGAGCAGGTAGCCTGTAACGCCATCTACCATCTGTGTCGGTATCCCTCCAACATTTGAAGCTACTACCGGGGTTCCCTTCCACATCGCTTCGGTGATGACAAGCCCAAACCCTTCGCGCGTTGACTTCTGAATCACGACATCCGAGATGCGCTGCATAACATTCACCAGGATCGGATCGTCCCCGCGCACAAAAAGCACTTCCCCTCGATCGAGGAATTCCTTGGCAACTTCCGTCATTTTAGCCAGGATCTTTACCCCCTCTGGATCGTCGCTGGCCATGTTGTATACAAAGATCAAACGGCAATCGATCTGTTCTTTAACGCGCTCAAAAACTTTCAAGACGCCTTCCGGGTCCTTCCAGGGATCGAAGCGCGAGACCTGGGTGATAATCGGCTTGTCGGTTGGAATCTGATACTTGGTCAGATAATCCTCGATCACCGGGTCGGGGAGATCCATGTTCTTGGGAGAGAGAGGATCGATGGAGGGAGAGATGATATCCTGCTGGATCTCCAAATCGGGGACCGTGTAAATCTCAGAAGAAACGATCATGCGCTCGTATTCGATAATGTAGGGTTCCATGAAAGCCCATGCTTGAGGGTTCGGTTTCGTAATGTCAATGTGGCAGCGCCAGACCCACGGAGAGGTATGCGGTATATGACGAACCAACGCGCATGGTTGTGGGTCATGAATGATGACATAGTCGTGATCTAGAAAAGCAAAACGAGCGAATTTCTTGTTTATGAATTTATAGAGATCCAGTTCCTCTTCTGAAAAAGTCAGTTCCTGCCCTTGAAGCGCGTTGTGGAACTTCTTCGTAACTTCGAAGAAATCAGGGATTCCATGCAGGACACGCCAATCCGTGCGGATCCCCAGGTCGTTCATCAATAGGACGAAACTATCCAATATTTCCGCAACTCCGCCCCCGTAGCAGGTGGCGTTCACATGGGCAACCGTGGCGCCTTGAATCGTTTTCGCCTTTTCCTGGATTTCATCCAGAACTGCATCGTCGGCGATCCCGCGATAATCTTCGAAATGCTTAATTCGTTTCATCATTGATGAGAGCCCTCGCGTTAATTTGATGGATTTACAACTCCGGCTTCTCGACGACTTGTTTTTCTGAGAAGCGGGTGAGTTACGTTCATTTTATAATGGATTTAGCGGCCTGGTAGTAAATTGAGCACCCTATCTCATGAGCTTGATAGCCGATATCAGATTTGTCAGCCCGCATACCCCGAGAATCGCTAGCGGCAATTTTATCATCAATAACACGCCGTTGTATACCTGGCAAACAAAGCATTCTGCTATTAGAGACCCCCGGGCGATCAGAATGGGGAATGGCCAAGGCCTCGATCGCTTCCACCACCGCCAGGATGTTTTCGGGCGGAATGACCCGGAGCGCGAATTCAAGGTATAAGGACATCTGACAAATACTTGAGTTTTATTTTCCGGTTGCTGGGTGATTTGGTTTGTGAGCCGTGACCTTCGCGCTGAAGATTGCCTGTTGGATGGATTCGCCGCCCTGATCCTGGCTGTTATTGCCCAGGCTGACATCCTTCGTTTCCCCTCCTTCAAAAACCAGTGTCAAGTGACGTGAGCCGTCATCGGAGACCACGATCTCGCCCATATCAATCTGCTCGACAGCCGACTCAATTAGTGACTCGTCCAGATATACCGGCTTGAGTTCGACATTGGTAAAACCAGCGGCCTCGATCGCGGCGATATATTCACTCACTTCGAGTGCTCCAGCGACGCAGCCAGCCCAGGCGCTTAAGTTGTTCTTGATCTCATCCGGAAGTGGACCATCTGTAACAATATCGCTCACGGCCAGGCGTCCTCCCGGGCGCAATACGCGAAAGGCTTCACGGAACACCTGCGGCTTGTCCGGGCTTAGATTGATAACACAGTTCGAGATCACAACATCCACGGTCTCATTTGCAACCGGAAGGTGCTCGATCTCCCCCAATCGGAACTCGACATTCTCAACGCCCAAGTCGGCTTTATTGGCGCGGGCTTTCTCAATCATCTCGGCGGTCATGTCAATTCCAATGACACTGCCGGTCTTACCCACACGTTTCGCGGCCAAGAAGCAATCGATTCCGCCGCCCGAGCCGAGGTCAAGTACAGTCTGACCCGCTTCGAGCGCGGCCAACGTTACCGGATCGCCGCATCCCAGGGATAGTCCGGTCACGTCTTCGGGCAAGGACTCCACGTCGAGGCCTTCGTAGATCTTCGCTACCATATCCATTTCATTAACCCCTGTCGTCGGGGAACATCCACAATTACTCTCTGCGGGTCCGCAGCACCCGGCTCCACCTACTGCCTCAAACTCAGCCGCAATACCGCCGTAATAATCGCGCACTTGAGTGCGAATGTCTGCGTTTTTTTCCGTGCCCTTCTTCTCCGTCATGATTACCACTCCTTGTATAGATATATTTACATACTTCGATATAGGCGTTCAAAAAAACATCGTGGATTGGCTCAATTCAAAATTTCGAGGGGGTGCTCCGGCGCGAAATTTTCGGCCACCCGGCAGCATCCTTCCGCCATTCTTTCCTGATTAAGCGAGTAAAGCACCTGCTTACCGCGTCGCTCCGATCGTACCAACCCGGCGGCCTTGAGAATTTTTAAGTGATGCGAGACGGTGGGTTGAGCGACATTTATCTTGGCGACGATTTCGTTAACACTCAAAAGCTCACAGCAGCAGATCGCCATAATCTTCTGGCGAGTCTCATCCGCAAGTGCTTTAGCAAATTCAACCGTGTCAACAGATCTGGGTTTCATATTGATATCCTTCTATAAGATATTATATTGATGTTCTTCAATATGTCAAGGGGAATCCAATTAAAGACGATTGGAGCGCGGCGTTGTTTGGGTGCGAGGACTCAGGGCATCATTTGGTGATTGGTTTGTCTGGAAGGAGTGTCAATATTCCCTTTTGCTCGACTCTCTTTTTTAGCGAGAGTGGCTGAGCCCTAGCTCAACGATGCGTCGCCAGACTCGGGATTGAGCTCCTCCATCCTGCCCGACCCGAGGAAAATAACCCGCTCTGCGAGGTTCGTGGAGCGATCGGCTATTCGTTCAAAATTATGACCTGCAAAAAGCAAGTACAGCGCTCCCGTGGTCATCTGCGGCTGCTCCGCGATAAACTCCATCAGACCACGGAAAAGCTTATTATAAATATCATCGATATCATCATCCATCAATGCGACCTGATGGGCCATTGCTGCGTCGTCTTTTTCATATGCGTTAAGCGCTTGTTGAAACATCTTACTGGTCATCGCGAACATCGATGAGAGCCCGGGCGGTATATCTATTCGTTCTTCCTCTTCCATTCGCAGCACGATCGTTGCGATCCCGGCGGCGTGATCACCCATACGCTCGAGATCGCCGACCATGTTCATCGCCGCGACGACAGCACGCAGATCGCTCGCCGCTGGCTGCTGCGTGGCAATGAGCGAGAGGCTCTTCTCCTCGATCTGAAAACGCTTTGCATTTATGGCAGCGTCATTGGCGACGACATCTTGCGCCAACACAGCATCTCGATTAAGCAGCGACTCCATCGCTCGGGCAATGGCTTCGCTGGTCATCTCGCCCATTTGAAGGACATCATCCTTGAGTGTCGCCAGTTCTCGGTCGAGTGCGGCCCGTGCTGGTAATTCGCTCGGCGGCTTGCTCATCGCATCATCCCTCATCTTTCGCTTCAAATCGGAACCAACTGATTCTCCACACATCTTCCATCGTCTTCACCAAATCACGTTATGCATCACAATGATACCGCCCATTCATAAGTTCTTGCTGCCTGGATTGTAATCCCATACATGCAACTATTCATCAGTCCCGCAGGTAATCGATGCTTTTAAATACCCGTCCTGGAGTCTTCGGATAATAGTAGTAAATTCTGCGGTCGGTGTACAGCCGGGCGGCATCGTTATCAGCACATCAAACCTATGGATAACAAATGGGATTGCGGCCGCGGCCGCCGTCAACGACCGAGTGCCTCTGCGCCAACAACAAGGACCAATCTATCAGAAGTCCACGGTTCTCTCGACTCTCTTCGCTGTGGGAAACTGTCCACCAATCTAATTAAATAGAGCAGGGCGATGCACAGTATCAGCGTGGATGACAAGAGCGAGCTAGAGAGCATGAGCAACATTGGGGAGCGAAGAGTCAGAAGTTCCGTCAGAAGCCTGATACCACCCCCAAAAAAGCTTCGTCCCTGACCGGTAGATCAGTCGCAGGGAAAACCCGCCAACAGCGAATTCACAAGCCGGGGGATACCAATCCGCTCAAGATGAGCAGCAAGGCAAGAACGTCAAAAAACGTTCTTTTATCACGCACCATCCAACCGTTGATCAGCGCCGATGGAATGGACAATCTCCAAAGCGTCATCGTGCAGGTGATCATTCGAAGCAAGCACGCCAATATTCTCAATCAATCCGCTCCCGCGGGTGAAATTAAGCGGGGTTCCGCGCAGATCTGTCACTTTTCCGCCCGCCTCCTCGACGATGATCGAGCCCGCGGCTTGATCCCAGATCTTCTCCACATAGTCCAGCTGCGCCGGTGAGAGCAGGCGGAAGAGTAAGTCACCCTTACCCGCAGCCATGAGCGCATATTTCGCCTGACTATCCATAAGCAGCGGCGGATGCACTGTAGCCAGATTATTTATGATCTGCTCCAATTTCCCTGAGTCGGTATGCCCGGATTCAAATGAACGCAGCACCCGCGCCTGCTCCGGGTTACTTATCCTCGAGACCGATAACCTCCCCAAAGGCTCCCCTTCCATCGAGAGTGCCCAGCAGCCCTGGCCCCGAACCGCAACGACGACCACCCCCTCGCCTCCAATCTCGGGTTCTATCTTACGATTCAGATTCGGGCAGCCCAGAGCGCCGACAACAACCTGCCCCGCATCGATCAGCGCCAGCGCGGTCACATATTGATCACCGCGTAAAAACCCCTTCGTGCCGTCGATCGGATCAAGTGTCCAGAACCGATCCGCCGTCTTCCCGTTCCCATAATCAATCCATCGACAGACCTCTTCTGGTTCTGCACCTCCATAAATACGCACAACATACGCCGTCACAGCTTCAAGCGTTTTTGCACCTTCAATCGCGCGCAGTGTTTGACTGGTCTCCTCCGCAATCAGTGGATCTTGCGGATAGGTATCCTTTAATAAGCGGGCGACTACGGCTTGGCTGGCGAAATCTGCCACCGTCACCGGCGATCGATCCGATTTCTCCAACGCCTCGGTGACCATATCGCCCTGAATCTCGCGGCAAAGCTTTGCCGCCATACTCACCGCCTCGCGAGCAAATCCCGCTTCCTCACTATAGGCCTTGCCCGCAAATAGATATTGCATAACATCACCTCTAATATTTCAACCCGATAGATTTCGCAGCGGCCCGTCTTAGACACCCTTCGGGCACAACCAGACTCCACAACAGATATACACCAATTTCACTAGGGTACAATTCTACGCCACTTATCGCCGGAGGCACTACCTATGCATCGCTTCACCCTACTATTCGGATTCGTTCTGGTCACGGGCTGCACAAACCTGCCGCCATCAAACGCACTCCCATCGCCGACGCTTGCGCCCACCTTGGAGCCGACGGCACATCCCATAGAAACCACGCCTGCCCGCCGCAGTGCGCTGCCCAACCCATCATCGGCCGCCTGGAAGAACGTGCTCTCGGGCTTCACCCGACCGCTCGCGCTGATGAACGCTGGTGATGATCGGGTTTTCATCGTCGAGCAGCGAGGTTTGATCTGGGTGGTCAATTGGGGCCAGAACAACCCGCAAGTATTTATGGATATCCGTGATCGGGTGAGCGACCGTGCGAACGAGCAAGGCTTGCTGGGGTTAGCCTTCCACCCGGCTTTCAGCGAAAACGGGCGCTTCTTTGTGAACTACAGCAACTTCAACGGTGAGAACATTATCGCCGAATATCGCGCCGACGCGAACCGCAGCTTAGGAAATAGCGAGAACGAGAGGGTGATCTTGCGTATCGAGCAACCCTATGCCAACCACAACGGCGGGGCGTTGGCTTTCGGCCCGGATAGCTACCTTTACATCGGAACGGGCGACGGGGGCTCTAGCGGGGACCCGCATGGGAACGGCCAAAGCCTAGATACCCTGCTGGGAAAAATATTGCGGATCGACGTAGATACAGGTGAATCTTACGCCATCCCTCACAATAACCCTTTTACAGATGGTGGCGGACTGCCCGAAATCTGGCTCTACGGCCTACGAAACCCCTGGCGGATTGCCTTCGATCGAACAACAGGGGATCTCTTCATCGGCGACGTTGGTCAAAATCAATGGGAGGAGATCAATTTTCTGCCTGCGGACTCGAACGGCTCAATAAATTTCGGTTGGAATCTGCGCGAGGGCGCACATTATTACGGCGGCGGCGACGCGGACGCGCTTGTCGATCCAGTCGCGGAATACGACCACAGCCTGGGTTGCTCGGTTACCGGTGGCGTTGTAGTCCGCGATCCGCTCATGCCGACGTGGCAGGGGGTATACCTGTACGGAGATTACTGCAGTGGGCGTGTCTGGGGTTTAATGCAAGACGAACACGGAGCGTGGTTGAGCGCTCAACTCTTCGAAGTTTCAGGAACGATCAGTTCCTTCGGGGAAGACCACGCAGGTAGGGTGTATCTTCTTGACCACAACGGGGCCGTTCTCCGATTGGAACCCGTTCCCTGAGGGAAAACTAGACCGTGATGTCAGTTATGCCTACCGGAACCCTTCGTCCGGACATCCAGCATGTTAGCATCACGGTCTACGTTGTTACAGTCTACTCGCTCAATGCCTGTGCATTAGCTCCAATCTACCCAGCCGATTCTAAAAGCTGAAGTTGTTAAATCTCTCCCGTCTGCCTTTCCAGGGTAGAGCTAAAGGCTCGCAAATGATTTTGGGAACCCTTCAGTAGATTCTGGTAAACAAGAATCAAGTCCTCATTGTCGGTCTGGGCGATATACTTCTCCAGATCGATGATGTCAACCTCTTCCACCAAGGCGTCCACACGTAGTGCATCCGCCAACGATTGGCGTCCCTCTTCCAGCAGGTCATCATACAGTGCCTACAGCTCAGGATTGGTAAAAACACCCACGGCCGTCTCCGCTGCCGGTCCCGGAAGACCATAACGATCCAACAGATCTGCAACGGCAATCTTGTGTGTTTCTTCAGCTCTAGCAATATTATTAAAAATCTGGATGCCCCATTGTTCATAAAGCATCAGATAGACGTCCCTGGCCAACTTTTCTTCTCGCATGAAGCTAAGGCCATCCGCCTCAACCTCCGTCAACTCTGTGGTTGAGATCCCGCTGAATGCATGGTCCAGCGCGACCGGCTCGACATCCGCAAGGCTTTCTACTTCAACTATCGCAATATCTTCTTCCAGTGTGGGAATATCTACGATTATTGAAGCTTCTGGTGTCGAAGTGCTGCATGCAGCCAACGCGATGGCAAACAATCCGATCAAAATCAAACTTGTGCGGAAAACTTTTATCTTTTTCACAATTAACCTTCCTCGTATCATTGGTCGTTTCACTTTCATGACTCTTTTGATGACAAATTTATATCCTGAACATCGGAATATGCTGTGGCGTTTATATGAAGATCCGATGAATACGCGGCCAGGGTGTATGTGTCACCAGCTACCTTCTGTCGGTCGCTTGAAGCTTCGCACGTGGTCTCGATTACTGTTAAAAAGCCAAATTATCTGCAGCCGGGATATTTTCAGGCATTTTAAAAAAAACACCTGAAACGCATTGGGCTGGAATACTCTGGAAGGTCTTGAATACTTACTTGCGAAGCTTGGTCCAGAATCGGGGCAAGTACCGGGGGGTCTTGCTTAAATAATCCGCTGCATCGCGGAAGCGCATCTTCAATTCCCACTCTTCGAGTTCGAAGAGCAGCGGCGAGATGATTGTCCAAGCCAGCAGCCACACCCAACTCGCCTGGCTGTTCGCGAGAAGTGCGATGCCAAGGGCGATTATTCCAATCCCTACGCCCATTGGACGGCGCAGGTAGGCATACGGGCTAGCCGTAATTAACCGTGTCCCGGGCGCAGCATAGATAGTTTGTCGCGCTAGCGAGCTCACCGACCAGACCAGAAGAGCTCCGCCCGTCACTGCAGTCAAGATGCCGAACGCCTGTAAGACCGCCGCGGGAGGCGTTTGCTGGGAGGTCTGCATAGATACCGCCCAAACAAAAGACCAAACAAGACCGGCAGCGGACAGGACCGAGAGGATCCCAGCCAGCCCCCAGAACCATTGCCCTCCCGTGGGCGCCATCCGTCGAACGAGGGTGGCGCTGAACTCGGCCAGGGCGGCAGCGAGGAGTGCAAGCACGAACGGGTACGATGAAATAAATTCAACCATCAAGATCTCCGCTAACGCAGAAGCAGGTACATTATCGCCGCCAGCAAACCCAAGCCCAGCGCTGCCGAAATACTCAGCCCCACACTTAACACCCATATGGCCAATGTCGAACGCAACGGGGTTTTTTTAACAACTCCACCGTCAACCACGCTCTGTGAACGCGAAGTCATTGCTGCAAAACGGGGACGCAGGAGGAAAATCGCCGCTAGAACAACCACAATGAAAGAAGTCGGAGGGACGAAAAGCAGGCCCGCCCGCACAAGGCTTTCCAGCGGAAGTCGGCTAATCACGCGCGCGAACCGTTCCGGTTGAAATTGATAGATGCCCAATGCCGCCAGAGATCCCAACAGCGCGGGAATTGCCGTGAACAGCACAGCACTGACCGCATAGTCTATCAAGCGCCTGGGCTCTCGTATCCCCTGCGCGAGCCGCGCCTCAGCACCCTCGACCTTGTCGCTTTCTACGTCTTCCTTCCTGCCTTCTAAAGATACTAGAAGCAGCACTGCGATGAGGGCCAGTGCAAAAAACATCCAGGGCAGGAACGGGGTAACTGCGCGCAAGTATGTCTCGCCCGGAAAAGGCTCGATCAGACGATCAAAACGAGAAGGTGAGACGAAGGAAAGTGCCCACACAGAGAGGGAGAACATAAACGCAGGGAGAGCGGCGATCAACATCAGCATCCCCGCCGTCCTGGCGAGTGGCAGGCTGAGCGTTCGAGGTTGGGTCTTTTCAGCCTGGGTTTCGATCTCGACGCGCGGTTTCTCCACCGCGTAGAGGACGGCCAGGACCACAATCGCAAACAGCGTCGCCGGCGCGAAGACAAGCGCCGTCCGGATGAACGATTCCCCGGGGAGACGCGCGATCAAGCTCCCGAAGCGCCCGGGAGCTAAGTAAAACAACACCAGAGTCGCGACGGAGAACAGCAGCATCGGCACTGCTGGGAAGAGAACTAACGCCGCCACCACGCGGGTATAAGGCCATGGCTGGCCTTGACCATACTTCCGGTATTTGCTGCCTGCAGTTGAATTATGACCCATCGCCGCACCTCAAGATCGCACAGCCGGCAAAAATCATCGCTCTGGCTTAGCGCTTCTATGCTCCACGCGACAATCCCGCGCCGAGTCTAACAGGGAATACCGGAGGGGTCTACACGGCCTTTTATTTGACAATAGAACATTTGTTCTTTATAATCGATTTACCAGCAGCATCCGCTACGTCTATTCTACAGTGCAGGGGAGTCGATCATGTGGTTCGAGCGCAGATCCCGATCTTCCCGTCGGGAACGCAACTACCAAGAACAAGCATCAGCACCACCCCGCCAAGGTGGTGTTTTCGGCTCCCTCCGGCGACCCGCCAAGCGGCCTCTCACAAACACGACTCTCCCTTCGCTGCGCCTTACAGTTGAGGTTAATGCTGATCTTTCTACCCGCCTGCGCCGCGTCGCGCGCACCCGCGCCCGCTCGCCGGAGATGCTGGTAAACGACATCCTAGAGCGCTGGTTGGAGCAGGAGACGCTGCGGGTGCACGCAGAGCATGCCCTGGCTTCGCTCACCCCGCGCGAGCAGGAGGTGACCTGGCTTGCGGCCCGCGGGCAAACCAATCACCAGATCGCTGATGCACTGGTGATTTCCTCCGAGACCGTTAAGTCTCACATACACAACGTGCTCATAAAATTCGGTTTACGCAGCAAGTCCGACCTGCGCCTGCTTCTGCTCGACCTGGGCATACGCTGGTGGCAGGACGACACCACATAAAGCGGCTTCATTTTGGTGATCCCGCAGATCTTACGGGGCACGCCAGCCGACGTCGCCTCGGACGACAGTCTGCCCACTTAGCACTCGCCGCGAAAGTCGGCGCGCTACAATAGAGGGACCATCACTGCCCTGCGCTTTCTTGCTGCAAACCGTATCGAAACATGCCGAAGAGGGTTTTACTAGCAGGGGTCCATCACCACTGACGAGACACCATCTCAACTCTTGAAAGGAGTTTCCTAATTATGCTCATCGATCGCATCACGAAAGCCTTTATGTTCAACAAAGAAGTATATAGCGAGGTCGAGCACGACACATCGTTCACGACAACCGCCTGGGTCATCGTCGCCGCGACTGCATTCCTTAGTTCGCTCGGTTCACAATTCGGCGCGGAGGGATTCAATCGTTTGGCTGCCGGGATACTCAGCGTTCTAGGTGGTACTGTAACCGGGCTCATTGGTTTCGCCATTGGCGCCGCTCTCATTTCATGGCTCGGTCGTACTGTCTTTAAGGCCGAGGTCACGTTTAACGAACTCGTCCGCACGCTGGGTCTTGCCTATGTGTGGCGGGTGGTCGGTGTGCTCAGTATCGTCGGGGGTTTTTCGCCAGCTCTCGCATGTGTCGTCGCCCCTATAGGTTTGGCAGCCGCGATCGCCGGGCTATTCTCCTGGTTCATCGCCGCTAAAGAGGCGCTCGACCTGGAGTGGGCACAAACAATCGTGACTGTCCTCCTGGGATGGGCCGCCATCATCTTCACCTCGTTCCTCCTGGGAATGCTTGGTCTGGGAGCAGCGGGAGCCATGGGCGCCTTTGGTTAGAACCTCCGGCCCAAAATTTAACGCTTCGAAAAGCAGAGCGACCCGTGATGGGTCGCTCTGCTTCTCTTTGCCGCTATTAAGAGCACATCTCGATCTGCATAGTCGAATAACTACACAGCAGGTTCACCCACAGCAGAGCAACTACTTGTACCTGTATGCTCTTCCTTCGCATCCACGAAATCGAGTGGGTTATTTTCCCCTCTTATTATCCACCACTCTTTCGCTATATCTCCCGGATAAATACGCGATGGTTCTTATAGGCCTCGCCGCCTATGTTTTCCAAATCATGCCTCATTTGCACTGCCGACTCGGCTACCTGCGTGAGATCCGCATGCTTAAAGCCAAATTCATGCATGGTTTTCTCCATTTCGGAGTACAGGAGGGCATTGCCGCCGCGACCCTGGAATTCGGGGAGGACCCCGGCGCCGTTCAGTGATATCCACTTGGTACGCTTCATGTCGATCAGGAGGTCGAGGATGCCAAATGGAAATAGCCGCCCCTTATTCCGTTGAATAGCCGCGGACACATCGGCAAAACCAAACAAAAAACCAACCACATCCTCACCATGGAGAATTATTTTTATTAAGCGCGGGTCGGCAATCTCTAAAATCTCGCTGACCACGTAATCAATCTCCCGCTGTGAGAGTGGATAGTACTCCCAATTGTTGATGAACGTATCGTTATAGGTCTTCCCGATGCGCGATGCCCATTTTAAAAGCTCTCGCTTATTCCGAAAACGCTTCACGGCGAGCCCACTGCGTTTGGCCGCGCGCTCCGCTATGCGATGGACGCGTTCGGGCAGCTTGAATTTCGACGGACTAAGGTAACAGGAAACAAAATCCACTTCCTTACGAAAACCCATTTGTTTAGCAAACTCGGGATAATAAGGCGGATTGTAGTTCATCATCGTCATCGCCGGACGGAATTCGTACCCCTCGACCAGCATCCCGTAGCCGTCCAGAGGTCCAAATCCCTTGGGTCCTACAACCTGGTTCAGTCCCCGCTCCTTCGCCCACTCAAAAGCCCATTCGAAGAGAGCGCGTGCGACTTCAAAATCCTCGATGCACTCGAAGAAATAAAACTGAGCCTGCAGCTTTTCGTGGTATTGGTTGTAGGGCTTGTTCTCAATCACGGCGATCCGCCCGACATCCTCACCATCCATCTCGGCCATGAGAAACTCTACGTCTGAGTGCTCGTGGAAGGGATGCTTCTCCCGATTCAATCTGGTTTTGATGTCCATAATGATGGGTGGAACCCATAGCGGATGCCCCTCATAGAGACGAAACGGCAGGCTGATGAAGCGATTTACTTCTGCTTTCACC
>Ga0255054_10000128_pt1 | contig 40092 bp, 37 predicted proteins | sample JV7_2_23_MG_FD_188634 | JGI IMG/M metagenome (GOLD analysis project Ga0255054, IMG submission 188634) | Seawater microbial communities from Jervis Inlet, British Columbia, Canada - JV7_2_23 | ecosystem: Environmental > Aquatic > Marine > Inlet | place: Canada: British Columbia | collected... | reverse complement strand
ACCTCGATCTCGAGCAGCCACTCTGGATTCACGAATCGGGCGACCTCGACGATCGTGTCCACAGGCCGGACGGCTCGAAGATACTGGGCACGCACTCCGGCGACGGCCTCCCAGTCAGCGATGTCGATGAGCATCGTTCTGGTGCGCACGACGTCGTCGAGGGATGCGCCGGCCTCTTCCAGGGCGGCGGCGACGATCTCCATGATTCGATGGGTTTGTGCCGCGGCATCGCCGATACCGACGGTGGAGCCATCGGGCCCGATGGGCGCCGTACCGCCGATGCTGATGGCGTTGCCAACACGGACCGCCCGGGAAAAGCCGATGATCTCCTCATACGGACTCCCCGACGAGATGAGCCGGCGGGTCACGTTTCCTCGGTTCGTTGGGCGAGCAGGATGGCGATGTCCATCACCTCGACATCCTCATCCCGATGCAGCTCCTTGACGCCGTCGTCGAGCATGATGAAGCAGAAGGGACATCCCGTTGCGATGACATCTGCCCCGGTGCCGATCGCCTCCTGGGTCCGCTCGATGTTCACCTTCTTGCCGGTGTGCTCCTCGAACCACATCTTCCCCCCTCCGGCACCGCAGCAGAAGGAGTCGGTGCCGTTTCGTTCCATCTCGACCCGCGTGCCGACGGCATCGACCACAGAGCGTGGGGCAAGGAAGACATCGTTGTAACGGCCCACGTAGCAGGGATCGTGGAAGGTCACCGTCCGCCCATTCGACATCGGCTGGATTTGGCCATCGTCGAGCAGCCTCATCAGCAATTCCGAATGGTGAATGACCTCGTACTCACCGCCGAATTGCGGGTACTCGTTGCCGAGCGTGTTGAAGCAGTGCGGGCACTGCGTGACGATCTTCGTCACGCCGAGATCATTGAGCGTCGCGATGTTCTGCAATGCCAACCCCTGGAAGACGTACTCGTTGCCGGTGCGCCGGGCCGGGTCCCCGGTGCACAGCTCGGCGGGACCGAGAATGGCGAAGTCCACCCCTGCCTCATGCAGAAGCTGCGCAGTCGAGATCGTCACCTTCTTGTTGCGGTCGTCGAACGAGCCGGCACAGCCCACCCAGTACAGGTACTCGGCCGTAACCCCCGGCTCGCCGAGCCGCTTCACCTCGAAATCGAGACTCGCCGTCCAATCGGCCCGGTCGGCCTGCGCCATCCCGTAGACGTTCGAGGAGTTCTCCATGTTGACGTATGTCCTACCCAGTTCGCTCGGGAAATCGGCCTCCATCAGCGACAGGTAGCGGCGCATGTCGAGGATCTTGTCGACGATCTCAATACCAACGGGGCAGACCTCGTCACACGCCCGGCAGGTCGTGCACGCCCACAGCTCCTCGGGTCCAATCCTCTCGAACACATTGTCCGACGTGATTGTGATGGCATCGTCGATGGCCACGGGTGGAGAAATCGGATCGGCGGCGGACGCGGCAGCAACATCGCCGAGCTTGAGGACGATCTCTCTTGGATCGAGCGGCTTGCCGGTGATGTTGGCAGGGCACACCGATGTGCACCGGCCACAGATCGTGCACGCATCCGTATCGAGCAGCTGCTTCCAGGTGAACTCACCGACCGTGGCTGCGCCGACCGTCTCGATGTCGGTGGCCTCCATGAGGTTCGGCACCGGACGCATGGCTCCCTTCGGCCGTTGCCGGGGCGACAATGCCAGATTCACCGGAGAGGTGAGCATGTGGCGGAGCTTGGTCACCGGCAAGACGATGAGAAACAGCATGAACGCGGCGGCGTGAACGATCCACATCGTCTGGTGGATGCCTGCTGCTGAGCTCTCGGGAATCAGGGCAGAGAGGGGATAGCCGACGAAGCTCCACACCTCGAAGCCGGGGCGGCTCTCGAAGGAGATCCTGGCCGCCTCAGTGAGGAGCCCGGTGACGGCGATCACGGCGAAGAGGAACAAGATCACACCGTCTTCGGGCCGGGTCTTGGACCGCAACCGCCATGGTCTCAGGACGTAGCGACGGTAGAAAGCCATCGCCAGACCGGCGAGGAAGACCAGCGCCGCCAGATCGAGGGCAAAGCTGTAGCCCTGATAGACGATGCCGTGGAGAAACTTGAGATTGGCGGGCAGGAGATGGTCGATCTCGAGGATGACCGTCCCGAGGAACAACACGAGGAATCCGTAGTAGATCAGACTGTGCATGATCCCGGCGCCACGGTCCTGGGCAACGGTTCGCATCGTCAGACCCTGGACAAGACGGTTGACCCGTTCTTTGGTGAGACCGGTCCGCGACGCGGCGGCACCGCGCTGCCAGCTCCTCGCGCGCTGGGCGAACAGCCAGAGAGCGATGCCGAGAAACACGGCAACGGTGACATAGAAGACCGCGACGACGGCGGCCGGGATATTGAAGAACACTTGGCGGCCGACTTCGAAATGCGGTTCGTCAGGGACCGTGCCGAGCCACCAGAGGAACAGCGTGGCGATCACGGTGACCACGGCAAGGACGCCGAGCACGTAGCTCGGTCGGGGCCGCCAACGCGACGGCTGTTCGGCGGTCTCCGACGGCGCCTCGGTAGCGGTCACGGTCGTTGAGTGTATTCCAACCCAACGCGCGTGCCTAAAGGTTCGCTGAGCTGACCTTCAGGCACGCGCGATGAGGATCATCCTGAGGTGTAGGTCACCAACATCTTCATGTAGTTGCACCGCGTGAAGGCGTCGGGGTTCGGAGCGCTGCGGAGGCTCATCGAGCCGCGCATCTGCCCGAGCGACTCGTACTCGTGTTCATCGAGCCAGTACCACATCTCCTCGAGGATCGTGGAGGCGAGCTGCGGCCCATGAGAGAGCAGAGCGGAGGCCAGCATCACGACGTCCGCCCCGACCAACACCGCCTTCAACGCATCCTCAGCCGAATGGACACCGGTCGTCACGGCGATGTCGGCAATCACGTTCCTCCACAGGATCGCCACCCATCGCAGCGGCAACCGCAGCTCATCGGGCTCGCTGAGGTGGAGGTTCGGCACCACCCGGAGTTCCTCGAGATCGATGTCGGGCTGGTAGAAGCGGTTGAAGAGGACGAGGCCGTTGGCCCCCGCATCGACCAGCCGTCTCGCCATGTTGGCCGTCGACGAGAAGAAGGGCCCGATCTTCACCGCGAGCGGGATCTCCACCTCGGCCCGCACCGCCTCCACGAGGTCGAGATAACGCCTCTCGACGTCGGAGCCGGAGGCGTAGGGATCCGTCGGGATCAGGAAGACGTTGAGCTCGATGGCGTCGGCCCCCGCCTCTTCGAGCACCTGCGCCCAGTGCACCCACCCACCTCGCGTGGTTCCGTTCAGCGAGGCGATCACCGGAATCGATAGCGCATCCTTGGCAGCCTGCAAGTGCTCGACATAGGCATCGGTATGCACGTTGTAGTTGTCCAACTCGGGGTAATAGCCCGAAAGCGCCTCGGCGAACGACTCCGAGCCGAACTCGGCGAGCCGCTGCATCTCCATCGCCTCGTGCTCGATCTGCTCCTCGAACAAGGACGGGAGGACCACGGCCGCGATTCCGGCCTTCTCGAGCGCGACCAGATTCCTGAGGTCTCCGGTGAGGGGAGACGCCGCCGCGACGAGCGGGTTCTTCAGGGCGAGGCCCAGGTACTTCGTTCCCATGTAGGCGCTCATTCGTCGTCCTCCTCGGTGTGGGCCCAATCGATCTCGGTGAACTGGCTGTAGAGCGCCCACCGATCGTCGATGTCCTGCTGCGCCTCTTCCAACAGCGCCTCGGCGTGGGCCGGGTTGGATCGGGCGAGCATCCCGTACCGCGCCTCGAGGAGCGCCACGTCCTTGAAGGGTCTCGTCGGTGTTCTGCTGTCGAGCCGAAACGGGTGCTTGCCTTCGTCCGCCGCCCTCGGATCGAAACGGTAGAGAGGCCAATAGCCGGTGTCCACGAGGTCCTTCTGGTGCGTCATCGAGGTCGCCATGTCGATGCCGTGAGCGATACAGGTGCTGTAGGCGATGACAAGCGAAGGGCCCGGATATGCCTCGGCCTCGGCGATGGACTTCACCGTCTGCGTGTTGTTGGCGCCGATCGCGATGTGGGCGACGTACACGTTGCCGTAGGCCATGGCGATCTGTCCGAGGTCCTTCTTCGCCGTCGGCTTGCCGCCCACGGCGAACTTGGCAACCGCGCCGCGCGGCGTCGCCTTCGAGGCCTGACCGCCCGTGTTCGAATAGACCTCGGTGTCGAGCACGAGGATGTTGATGTCACGCCCAGAGGCCAGGGCATGATCGAGGCCACCGAAGCCGATGTCGTAGGCCCACCCATCACCTCCTACGATCCAGACGCTCTTGCGAACCAGGGCCCCGGCGACCGCTTCTAGACGCCTCGCCTGCTCACCCTCGATCCCGGCGAGACGCTCTCGCAGCTCTGCGACGTGGACGCGCTGCAATTCGACATTCCGGTGCTCCTGTTGTTCGGCGCCGACAAGCGCGATGACGAGATCCTCCCCGAGCTGCCCTGACAGCTCGGTAACCAGACGCCCTGCCTCAGCCGCCTCCTGATCGAGTGCCAGGCGTAGGCCGAGACCGAACTCGGCATTGTCCTCGAAGAGCGAATTGGCCCAGGCCGGGCCGAGGCCCAGGTCGTTGGCGCGCCAGGGCGTCGTCGGCAGGTTCCCCCCGAAGATCGACGAGCACCCGGTGGCATTGGCAATGAGCAGTCGATCACCGTAGAGCTGCGTCAGCAGCTTGAGGTACGGGGTCTCCCCGCAACCGGCACACGCCCCCGAGAACTCGAAGAGCGGCTCGAGCATCTGCGAACCCTTCACCGTGTCGAGCTTGATCGAATTGCGGTCCGGCTCCGGGATCGACGCGAAGAACTCCCAATTGGCCCGTTCGACGTCGAGGTGATCGAGCTTTGGCTCCATGTTGATCGCCTTGTGCCTGGCCACTTCCTTGCTCTTGGCGGGGCAGACATCCACGCAGACCCCGCAACCGGTGCAATCGTCGGGAGCCACCTGGATCGTCATGAGAACGTCCGGCAACTCCCGGCTACGGAACGCCCGGCTCTTGAAGCCTTCCGGAGCTCCATCGAGCACGGCAGGTTCGTACACCTTCATCCGGATGGCGGCATGTGGGCAGACGAGGGCGCACTTGGCGCAGTCGATGCAGATCTCGGGATCGAAGATCGGGATCTCATGGGCGATGGAGCGCTTCTCGTACTGCGTCGTGCCCGTGGGGAACGTGCCGTCCACCGGGAGTGCACTCACCGGAAGCAGATCTCCCTTGCCGGCGAGCATCAACGCGGTCACCCGCTTCACGAAGTCCGGCGCGTTCTCCGGCACGACCGCGGGCATCCGCACGTTCGAGGTCACGGCAGCGGGGATCACAACCTCGGCGAGGCCCTCGAGCGCACCGTCGATGGCGGCGAAATTGCGCCGCAGCACCACGTCGCCGAACTTGGCGTAGGTCTTGGAGACCGCGTCCTTGATCAGTCCGACGGCCTCATCGGCGGGGATCACGTCGGTGAGGGCGAAGAAACACGTCTGGAGGACAGTGTTGATGCGTCTTCCCAGGCCTGCCTCCTCCGCGATACGGTCGCCATCGACGACGTACAGGCGGAGTCCTTTGTCGATCAGCTCCTGCTGGACCTCAGCCGGCAGGCGATTCCACACCTCGTCGGGCCCGTACGGGCTGTTGAGGAGGAAGGTCGCACCGGGCCTCGCCACGGCGAGAACATCCATCTTCTCGACGAACTCGAACTGGTGGCATGCTACGAAGTCCGCCTCGCTGATCAGATAGGTGGCCGCGATCGGCTCGTCGTCGAACCGGAGATGAGAGACGGTGACCGCGCCGCTCTTGCGCGAGTCGTAGACGAAATAGCCCTGGGCGTGGAGGTCGGTGCTCTCGCCGACGATCTTCACCGAGTTCTTGTTGGCGCCGACGGTTCCATCCGAACCCAACCCGTAGAAGACCGCCTCGAGCTTGGCCTGGCGGCCGACGTCGAACGCATCGTCGACATCGAGGCTCAGGTGACCAACATCGTCGTTGATGCCGACGGTGAAACGCCGCCTCGGTTCCTCCATCGCCGCTTCGGCGAAGATGGCCGCGACCATCGACGGCGTGAACTCCTTGGAGGACAGGCCGTAACGCCCCCCGATGATGCGCGGTGTGGCCGGCCACGAGGTCGTGCCGCGTTGCGTTTCCTCGAGCACCGCAGTCGAGACGTCCTGGAAGAGGGGCTCGCCCACGGCACCGGGTTCCTTCGTCCGATCGAGCACTGCGATGGTGCCCACGGTCGATGGGAGGGCTGCGACCAGAGACTCAGCCGAGAACGGCCGGTACAACCGAACCTTGAGGAGACCCACCTTGGCACCGCGGCCGACGAGAGCCGTTACCGCCTGCTCGGCTGCCCCTATTCCCGAACCCATCATGACGGTGACCTCGGAGGCGTCGGGCGCTCCCACGTAGTCGAAGAGGTGGTAGCGCCTGCCCACCCTCTGGTGGAACGCGTCCATGGCTTGCTGGACGAGGTCCGGCAACGCGTCGTAGTGGGGGTTGACGGCCTCACGCGCCTGGAAGAAGACGTCGGGATTCTGCGCAGTGCCACGGATCACGGGTGCATCCGGATCGAGACGGCGGCGACGGTGGGCAATGATGTCGTCGATGGAGATCTGCGCCCTGATGTCATCGTCGGAGAGCGTGTGGATCTTGTTGACCTCGTGTGAGGTCCGGAACCCGTCGAAGAAGTGGATGAACGGCACCCGACTCCGCAAGGTGGCGGTGTGGGCAATGAGCGCCAGGTCATGCGCCTCCTGCACGGAAGCCGACGAGAGCATCGCCCACCCCGTGCTCCGGGTCGCCATCACGTCGCTGTGATCGCCAAAGATCGAGAGGGCGTGCGTGGCAACGGTGCGGGCCGCAACGTGAAAGACGGCGGGCATCAACTCACCGGCGATCTTGTACATGTTGGGAATCATCAGGAGGAGCCCTTGCGACGCGGTGAAGGTGGAAGCAAGGGCCCCGCCTTGCAGCGCTCCGTGCAAGGTGCCGGCGGCGCCTGCCTCGCTCTGCATCTCAATGATCTCGGGCACGTTGCCCCAGACGTTGGGCCGGCCCTGGTTCGACCAGGCATCGGACACTTCCCCCATCGGAGTGGAGGGCGTGATGGGGTAGATCGCAAGAACTTCACTGACCCGGTATGCCACCGAGGCGGCAGCTTCATTGCCGTCGACGGTGGCGATCGTCCTTGGGGGCGCGTCGAGTGTGGTCACGGCTGCTTCCCTTCGTGCTTCAAGGGTCCATCGTGGGTCCTCGAGTCACGGGCCACTAGGGAAGGAAGGCCCCAATGCACATCGCCGTGCCGCGAACGAGAGCGTCGCGTGCCAACACCTCGGCCGCGGTGGCTACTGCAGCTCTCCGGTTTCGGTGGGAGGAGTCGTGTCCGGCGCCGGCGCCGTGTCTCCGGTCGTTGTGAGGCCGAGTTCGGCTTTCAGTTCCTCGAGCTTGGCGTCGGCCTGGGCGAGATTGATCGCCTCGCGCAGCTCGGCTTCGGCACCCTCCGGCGTCGCCTCCCGCAACTCGGCGTTGGCCATCGCCGTTGCCTTGCGCGACTCGATCTTCTCTTCGACCTGGTCGAGTGACGGGTTGGCGTCGCTCAGCGTCGATGACATCGAGTCGACGGCAGCGTTCACTGCTTCTTGCATCTTCGCCTGCTGCAACGAACCGAGGAGTTCCATTCGCTTCGCCGACAGCTCCTGGAGCTTCATCGCGTTGGATTGCACCGCTTGCTTGGCCTTGTCCGACTGCACAACGGCGACCCCGTATTGATCCTTCAGGGAGTTGAGGTTGTTCTCCTCGGCCTGCAGCTTCATGGCGAGCGACTGGGCCGCCCTGGTCCACTTTTGTTCGGCGGCGGTGTCGCCCCCGGCCTTTGCCTCTTCAGCCTTCATCAGCGCTTGCTTGGCCATTTCTCTCGTCTCACCGACGGAGTCCGCAGACTTCTCGATCTTCGATTCGAGTTGTGTCTTGTGAGCGATGACTTTCGCCGCCTGGTTGCGCAGCTGCTGATCCTTCTTCTTGGCATCGTCGATCGCCATCTTGATCTCGATCTCGGGATCCATGGCCTTGTCCGACGCCGATCCAAACCATGCCTTGATGTAGTTCCACCAACGCTTCAACATCTGTCTCTCCCGCTCTTTGGTGGCCGATTGTAGGGAACGCGCGGTCCGAGGTCAGCCGCGGCGCCGCGTCCCGCCGCGTCCGCGCCTCCCCACCGATGATCGCCGCGAGCTCGACCGCGTCGACGAGCGCCGTGAGGAGCCATACGACCGGCGCCGCCTGCGACCGGACATGGCACCCATCGCCATCATCGTCATCATCGTTCGGCCCAAGGCTGGTCCGCCGTAGGAACTGCGTCGCGACGAACGCCGAACATAGCCGCTGCCTGCCTCCGTCGCCGGAGCGGCGGCGTCGGCGGGCGCCGTGGGCGGCTCCAGCTTCACAGGCGCGGGTTTGGGCGGCGGTGGCTTGCCGTCGAGGAGTGCCTCGGCGCTGTCGAGTTGCCAGATGGCCTCGTCGAGCTCGTTGGACAGCTCGACCAGTTCTTCGAGTTCGCGGGCACGTTCCGTTCGGCCGAGAACGTCCGCGTAGGTCGAGGACGCTTCTTCGTAATAGGTCTCGGCCTCGGCGTTTTCCGACGTTCGAACCTCGTCCTCCATGTCGATGATGTCGTTGGCGACGTCATCGACCTTGGCCCGGACCGCAGCCTGCATCTTCCCCAGCTGCTGCGCCCGGCGCGCCCGCTTCTGTTGCCGGGTCCACCACACGACACCGGCAATACCTCCGGCAATGACCAAACCAATGATGAGGATGGTCCACGGCGACCCTCCCCCCGATCCCGCAGAGGACGATTCGCCAGACGACGATTCTGTGGTCAACGTCGCGATGAAGATCTCGACCACCTCGGTGTCGCTGGCGCCGTCGGCCGCGGCATCCGTTGCCCTGTCGAGCTCTTCGATCGTCCAGATGTCGTCGGCGAACGAATAGCCGATCGTCACGGGGGCCACGGTGAAGACCGTGCCGATTCCCAGGTCATCGAGCACCGCGTCGGAGAACGTGGTCGCCCCGCCCGGTGGCTCGGTTGCAAGGACCACGACGAAGAGCTTGCCACCGGCGAAGCGGGCTTCGGCAACGGCATCACTCACGGCGGCGGGATCGGCGTCCGAGCCCGTCTCGATGAAGAACCCCTGTGTCTCGAGTTCGGGAATGGTCTCGCCCGGCGTGGCGGCGACGAGCAGAAATGCCGCCAACGCGGCGGCTACGACCCTCATCGGCCGACGAGCGCTCTGGCGAAGAACGTCAGGTTGGCAGGGCGCTCGGCCAGGCGGCGCGTGAGGTATGGATACCAGGCGTCGCCGTAGGGAACATAGATCCGGAGCCGGTACCCGGCGTCGATGAGCTCTCGCTGCAGCGTCTCCCGGACTCCGTAGAGCATCTGGAACTCCCACGGTTCGCTTCGGCTCCGGGCGAGATACCTGGCGAGCGCGACCCGCTGCTCGTCGTGGGTGGCGGCGGCCGGGATGGCGCTCGACGAGGCCATGAGGGTCCGCAGCAGCGAATCGAACGCATCATCGATCTCGAACCGCTTCTGATGGGCGACCTCGGGAGGCTCAGCGTAGGCCCCCTTGCAGAGCCGGATGTGGCCACCGAGTGGGAGGAGATCCTCGACGTCTTGCGGTGTGCGGTAGAGATACGACTGGACGGCGACCCCCACGTTGCCGTAGTCACTTTGTGCCTCCCGGTAGATGGCAATGGTGTCGGATACGGTCGAGCTCTCCTCCATGTCGACCGTCACCGTTGTCCCGGTGTCCCGCGCCCGCGAGGCCAGAGCTCCGAGCGATGCCGCGGCGAGATCGCGGTCGATGCCGAGACCGAGCTGGGTCAACTTCACGCTGATGTTGGCGATGAGTCCCTCGTGGTGGATCCGCTCGATGGCAGCGAGATAGTCGTCGCGGGCACGCTGCGCCTTGGCAGTATCCGTCACATGCTCTCCGAGATGATCGAGGGAGACGAGAGCGCCGTCGTCGTTGAGCGCCCGGGCGACGGCGACCGCTTCGCCGAGAGTCTCTCCGGCAACGAATCGCAGCGAAAGTGCCCGGCCGGCCCTTCCCCGGGTGATTCGACGCTGAAAGGCATCGAGTCCGGTGACGGCCAGTACCGTCTTGCCGATCGGGTTCACGCGTCGGTGCCCTCCTGCGCAACAGAGCCCAACTCGCGCGACCTGCGGGCGGCAGCCCGTATGGCATCCTCCATCAGCGCCCGGAAGCCGCCCTCCTCCAGGACGTGCATGGCGGCCGCCGTCGTACCGCCCGGCGAGGTCACCTGGCTGCGCAGCCGGAATGCGCTCTGCCCCGACTCGGACAGCAGCACTCCGGCACCGCGGAGCGTCTGGTGAACCAGCTTCTCTGCGGCGTGATGGGGCAACCCCTCGCGAATGGCGGCTTCGGTCATCGCCTCGGCGAGCAGGAAGACGTAGGCGGGGCCGGTTCCCGACACTGCGGTGACCGCGTCGAGAAGCTCCTCGCTCAGATGGATCGTTTCTCCAACTGCCCCGAGCACGGCAGCGGCTCTGGCCAACGCGTCGGCATCGGCATTGGATCCTCCACAGTACGCGGTCATGCCCTCGTCGACGGCGGCGGGTGTGTTGGGCATGGCCCTCACGACGATGGCGTCGGGCATCGCCGATTCGTACACAGCGATTGGGACACCTGCTGCGAGGGAGACGATCACGGACGCAGGTTCGACGAAATCGCCGATCTGGTCGAGCAGTGTGGTGACGTCACGCGGTTTCACGGCGATGACGAGGACCTCTCTGTCCTTGCATGCAGCAGCGGCGTCGAGCACGGTGCTGATCCCCGTCCGCATCTCGGTCTCGCGGGCACGCTCTTCTCTGCGCGCCGCCAGGATCAGATCGGCAGGATCCCAGCCGGCGCGGACCAGGCCCTGGGCGAGCATCTCACCCATCGACCCGGCCCCGAGGATGGCAACGGTCGGCTTCACAACGTGGGAGGGTAGAAGAGCCACGGACGATGGGGCCGATGAACCAGGTCCCCCCCGCCGACCGTCTTCTGGCGATCATGGCTCGCCGCCTCGGGGCCCGGAGGCGCATCAGGGGCGAGCCGAGCCGCCGGGCGGTCCTACGCCGCCGAGGGCAGCCCGCCAGTCGTCCGTGGTGCCCTGGTCGACTCCAACGAAGAACACGTCGTCAAAGACGCCGGGATGGTCCCGGACCCAGGAGCCAACCGTTCGCGCGATGACCGCGGTCGCCGCGGATCTGGGATAGCCGAAGATGCCGGAAGAGATGGCAGGAAGAGCAAGGGTGCGGACATCATTGGCGGCGGCAGCGTCGAGGGCCGCCACCACCGTGTTCGCGAGATGGGTCTCGTTGTCGCGACCCGCCCGATAGCGAGGGCCGACGACGTGGATCACGACTCGAGCCGGCATGGCCCCGGCCGTCGTCACCGCGGCTCGTCCCCTGGTCAAGGGCCCGTGCTCGGCCACCCACTGATCAGACTCCTCCTGCACTGCCGGGCCGCCCGCTCTCGAGATGGCGGCAGCGACACCGCCGCCGTGTGAGAGACGCTCATTGGCGGCATTTACGACGGCATCGACGTCGAGTTGGGTGATGTCGCCGAGCACGACACGGATCTCTGTTGAACCGATTTCGGAGCGGTCCATGGACGTCAACGCTAGACGGTGGTGTGGCGCGGCTCCACCGCGAGCCCGAGGAGGCGTTGCACCTGGGCGCCAAACCGCATCGGATCGGCTGTGGTCTCCAGCACGAGCTCGCCTCGGCCACCTCCGGCGCCGATCACGGACGCGAGACGCCCCGCGATCGCCGGAGCCGGGTCGATGACCTGGACATCCCCACCCGCGATCCGGGCGATGTGGTCGCCGACGAAGGAGTAGTGCGTGCATCCCAGCACCAACACGTCCGCATTACGGCCGATGATGGGGTCGACGTAGGCGTGCAACATGAGATCGAGTAGGGGATCGTCGATCGGCAGCTCCTCGATCGCCTCGGCCAAACCCGGGCAGGCCCGGGCGATGACCGCGACGTCCCTGGCGTGACGGTCCACGACCGATGCGAACAACTCTCCCTGGAATGTGGCCTCGGTGGCGAGTACACCCACGATGCCGGTCGCCGAGGACAGCGCAGCCGGCTTGACCGCCGGCTCCATGCCGACAAACGACGTCTCGGAAAACACCTCCCGAAGATGGTGAAGCGCCGCGGCCGACGCGCTGTTGCACGCCACCACGATGACGCCGGCACCGCGGTCGACGAGAGACGCCGACACCGCGACTGCGCGGTCGCGAACCTGTTGGAGCGATCGCTCCCCGTACGGTGCGTGGCTCTGGTCGGCGACGTACCACAGGTCCTGGTTTGGCATCAGCTTCCGAATCTGACGCAACACCGCAAGACCGCCGACTCCCGAATCGAGGATGCCGACCGGACCGCGGCTCAATGCCACGGATTGATCAGGGTGTCGGCCAGGTGGGGGGCATAGAGCTTTGGCTCGAGGAGGAACGAGTCGTGGCCCCTGTCGGAGTGCACCGTGATGTGGCGGTACGGGACACCGTTGGCCTTGAGGTATCCGACGAGAACAGCCTGCTCATCGGCATAGAAGCAGACGTCGCTGTCGATCGAGAACACCATGTAGCGCTGATGCTTGGCAGCCGTGAACAGCTCGAATAGGTCGCCGACCCCGCCTTCGGCCACGAGGTCCGCCGTCTGCCAGCCTTCCATGATGCGGAGGTAGGAGTTGGCATCGAAGCGCTCGACGAACTTGCGTCCCTGGTGCCACATGTATGACTCCACCGGGCTGTGGATCATGTAGCGGCCGGTGCGTTCGCCGCGGATCACCTCGGTACGCGCCCGTTCCTCCATCGCCTCGAGCGACACGAATGTCTTGTGACCGATCATCCGTGCCAGGGTGAGTCCGTCCACCGGTCCCGGTGGAGCGTCGTAGTAGTCACCCCCGAGGAACGCCGGGTCGTTCTCGATCGCAACGATCTGTTCGAAGTTGTGGATCTGCTGGAGAATCGTGGGGCGCGTCCCGGCGGCGACGGGGATGACGATGTCCACCAGGTCGGGATACCTGGTAGCCAGCGAGAGCACCATCATCCCGCCAGTCGAGCCGCCGATCGTGGCGTGGAGCCGGTCGATTCCAAGATGTTCGATCAGCCGCACCTGGCTGTCGACGATGTCACAGAAGCCGATCTGGGGAAACGCCGCGCCGTAGCGCAGACCGGTCGCAGGGTCGATGCTCGCCGGACCCGTCGATCCGTAACAGCCTCCGAGATAGTTGACGGAGATCACGAAGAACCGGTCGGTATCGATGGCCTTACCCGGACCGATGAAGGCATCCCACCAACCTGCGACACAGTCGTCGTTCCACCGCACGCTGAGACCCGGGACGGCGGTGTTGACACCCGCGGCATGCTGGCTGCCGGTCAGGGCGTGGAAGACGAGGATCGCGTTGTCACGCTCCGCGGAGAGCTCGCCGTAGGTCTCGTACGCGAGCGTCACCTCCGAGAGCGCCTCGCCCGACTTGAGTGGGAACGGATCGACAGCACTCCCGAAAGTGAAGAACTGTGTCTCGACGGTTCCGATACTTCCGGTCATCTTGGAGTCGAACGTTAGGTGCTGACCGTTTCCGGTCAAGACACTTCATCGCGCACCAATCGTTAATCGCGCGTGCCTAGAGGTCAACTGAGGCGACCTTTAGGCACGCGCGATTGAGACCAGGCGCCTAGAACGCGGAAGCCGGGAGCTCCATGAGGGATCCGTCCTCGTCCTCGGCGGCCTGCCGGCGCAGCTTTCCCTTGGGGAAGGCATGCCTGGAAAAGAACCGGGCGGCCGCGATCTTGCCCTCGTAGAAATCGTGATCGTCACCATCTGCAGACTCCATCGCCTCGATGGCGACCTCGGCGTGGCGGATCAACAGCCATCCGATGATCAGCTCGGCCAGGCTCTCCAACAACGCGGTTGTGTGAAGACCCGTGCGGTAGATCTCCGGTGGATCCTCCATCGACGCCATCGAGTGATTCACGAGCACCGCGATGTGGGCCTGGACGTCCTCGAGCGCTGAGCCGAGCATCTGTCGCTCCGCCGCCATCTCCTCCCGTCCACCCTTGACGGTGTCGAGGATCGACTCGGTGAACTGCACGAGCGTGGCGCCCCGGTCGCGAGCGATCTTGCGGAAGAAGAGATCGAGGCCCTGGATGCCCGTAGTGCCTTCATAGAGGGTGTCGATCTTGGCGTCCCGGAGGTACTGCTCGATGGGGTAGTCCAGCGTGTAGCCGGAGCCGCCGAACACCTGGAGCGACTGGGCGAGCAACTCATATCCTTTCTCCGAGCAGTAGCCCTTCACCAGCGGCAGCAGCAGATTGTTGAGCCTGCCCCAATAGGGGTCGCTCGGATCTAGCCGCGCTCGGTCCTGCACTGAGGCGGTGAACAGGAACAATGCGCGCATCCCTTCGACATGGGCCTTCTGCAGCATCAACATGCGCCGCACGTCCGGGTGGCGGATGATCTCGACCCGCGGTGCGGTCTTATCGGTCATCTGGCTGAGGTCGGCCGACTGCACCCTTTGCTGGGCATATTCGAGAGCATTGAGGTAGCCGGTGGAAAGGGTGGCCGCCGACTTGACGCCGACCATCATGCGAGCGTCCTCGATCACCTCGAACATCTGGCGAATACCGTTGTGCACCTCACCTACGAGGTAGCCGACGGCCGGCTCGTCCATCCCGAAGGTCAGCTCGCACGTCGTCGAGCCCTTGATCCCCATCTTCTTCTCGATGTTCGTCGCGTAGACACCATTTCGAGCGCCGAGCGTGCCATCCTCGTTCACGTTGAATTTGGGGACGATGAACATCGAGAGGCCCTTCGTGCCCGGCTCACCGCCTTCGCGACGGGCCAGCACGAGGTGGATGATGTTCTCGAAGTAGTCGCCCTCACCCGAGGTGATGAATCGCTTCACGCCTTCGATGTGATACGTCGAGCCTTCGACGTGGACCGCTTTCGCCGTGCCTGCGCCAACATCGGACCCGGCATCGGGCTCGGTGAGCACCATCGTCCCACCCCAGCGGCGATCGACCATGGGCTGCGCCCATTGTGCGGCCTGCTCCGCCGTCCCGACCGCGGCGATGACCCTGGCAATGAGGATTCCCGAGGTGTACAGGTAAGCCGTGGGGTTGGCGCCGAGGAGGAGTTCGGCCCCGGCCCAGCGCAAGGCGTCCGGAGCGCCGAAGCCTCCCATCTCGGGCGGAATCCCGAGCATGTGCCAACCGCCGTCGAAGATCGCATCGAGGCTCTCTTTCAAGCTCTCGGGCAGGGCAACCTCGCCGTTTTCGAGTTCGAGGGGAATCCTGTCGGCGTCGACGAAACTGGCGGCAAGATCCTCGCGCGCCAGGCGATCCAATTCGCTGAGCATGTCAACAGCCGTCTCGCGGTCAAAGCCCTCGAACGCTTCGAGGTAGTCCTGCACCCGGAGGGCTTCGAAGAGGTTGAACTCGAGGTCGCGGAGGTTGCTCTTGTAATGGGTCATTGCATTGCCCTTTCAACCATTGCCTTTCCACCACGGCATAACTATGAACTTTGAGTATACATTCCATTTTTGAGCAAGAGTTCAAATAGTTCGAGTATCGCCTATCGTCCGGTCATGGTCCGCTACCAGATCGGCATCCAGACGGAGGCCAGAATCGTCGATGCCGCCCGCGAGCTCCTGGCGGAGAATGGTCTCGATGGCACGACCCTGAAGGCCATCTGCGACCGCGCCGGCGTCCGAGCTGGGAGTTTCTACAACCTCTTCGATTCCAAGGAGGAGTTGGTGATCCGCGTCGTCCGCGAGTCGATCAACGCCATCGACCCCGATCCGGACGAAGCCGGTCGCGACACGTTGGTCGATCTGGTGGAGGCGTATATCCGTTTCATCACTGAGGAGGCAGAGGTCGCCCGTATCTACGTCCAGGTCGCCATCACCGGGGGCTCCAACCATGGGGGCGCGGCCACGCGCTTTCTCCGCCATCACGAGCGACGGGTGCAGCGATTCGCCGATGCCATGCGCCGGGCAGAACCGGACCTCGACGAGAAGGAGTCGCTCGCTCAAGCCGAAGTGCTCCTCGGTGCTCTCGACGGTCTCGCCTTCCGTTGGGCGTTGGACACAACGTTCGACTTCGCCACCCATGCCAGGAGGGCGGCGGTTCGCTTCGGCTGACTCCTCAGAGGTTCCGCACGAGCCAGCGATGGATCGGAGCCATGGCGCGCCAGCGGTCCATGCAGTAGTCGACGACTCCCGGGGTGAACACAACGGATGGGATTCGCTGCTCTTCGGCGGCCCAGAGGGCGTTGTGCCGGATGAGCCGCTCCGCGGCATCACCGGACACGTCGCTACCGCGGGGCACGGTTTTGTAATGCTCGCCCCGGACGTCGCACCCGGCCTTCTCCACGGTCGTCACCGCCCGCTTCAACGAGGCACCCGATCCGGCATCCACCACTGCCTCTCGATAGACGGCAAGCCGGTTCCTGTCGAACCGGTGGGCACCGGCTCCGAGACCGAGACGCTTCGGCGTCAGCCGGAAGTAGTACCCCGACACTGCCTCGGAGCGGTCTCCCTCCCAGAACCACAGGTCAAGGTGGTCCTTGTACGGTCGCTTGTCGGCGGAGAATCGGATGTCCCGGTTGATGCGGAAGATCGAGCGATTGACTCTCGGCTCGGCGTTGATCCCTCGGTCGAGCTTCTTCAGCTGTCGGCCTGCCGCGACGACGAAATCCTGAGCGGCCTCCCACCAGTACTCCTCGTAGTCGTCACGGTGCCGCTGAAACCACTCACGGTCATTGTGCCTCGAGAGGTTGGCGAGAAAGGTGATCGTCTTCTTGGGAAATCCGGGAAACACGGCCATGAGGCGAGCATATGTGACCGGGACCCGCCGGGGAAGAAGGGTGATCGCGGCACCGCGGCTCGGTCCGGCCTATTGGTAGCCGGCGAAATAGCGCTGGGAGTGCTCGTTTCCGAAGAGTGCCCACAGCACGAAGATGGCGATCCCGGACGAGATGACCGCGTTCCATTGCATGCCACCGCCGGTGTGCGTGATCAGCCAGTAGGTGGCCACGATGAGCCGGATGCCGAGGACGATCGCCACGAAAATTCTCGACCAGGGCGCTCCCCACATGATGCCCGATGCTGCCGCGAACAGCAGCATCGCAACCACGAACTCAGCAAGGGCCAGGATCAACAGCTCGTCGGCCGTCTGTCCGGTGGTCGACTGAAAGGCCGCGTCGTTGCGTTCGATGAGCACCGCGACACCGGTCACTGTTGCGATTGCAGCCTTGATGTAGAGCACGATGCCCACGAAGGTCAGAACCCCTGGGCGAGACTCTCGAAGCATGCCGGTCATCGTTCTCAAACTAGCGATCAGTCGCCGACGACGCTTGGTCAGCTGCTCTCGCCCTCGGTGAGACGGCGGTAGTCGTCGGGTGTATCGACATCGATTGGCACCACGCGATCGATCGGGACGTGGAGCACCGGGTGCGGCGGATCGGTGACGAGGTAGCGCCACAACGGCTTTCTCCCCGACAGGGATCCGATACCCGCCACGCAGACAGGCCCCATCAGGAAGGGGTGGAACAGCTCGCCTCGATAGGAGCACACCGCGGCCCATTCGCGGTCGGCGGACCACGCCGCGATCAGGGCATCGACGGTATCCGACCTGACCTCGGGGTGGTCTCCGAGCAAGAGGACGATGGCATCCGCCGGCCCGGTAGCTTCGACACCCACCCGCAGCGACGACAGGTTTCCTTGCCCCGGATCCGGGTTCGTGGCGACGCGTAAGCCCTCAGGAACGATGGCCGCCACCCGGTCGTGATGGAATCCGGTCACGACGACCACCTCGTCGAGGACGGACCCGACCGCGGCATCGATCACCGCTTCGAGCACGGTGTGGTCGCGAAACGGAAGCAGCTGCTTGGCGCCGCCCATCCGCTCCCCGGCACCGGCGGCAAGCACGATCCCTGCGATGCGCATGAGCGCTGACGGTACCGCCCACCCCGATCTTGGTGAATCTGTCCCAGCCCGGCCATACGGTGGCCACATGACCAGGAACAGGACCAACCGATGGTGGATCGCGGTCGTTGTTGGCGGCGGCCTGGTGGCCGTGGCGATGCCGCTGGCCAGTATCACCCTCGCCGCCGTGGGACTCGCCCTCGTCGCTGAAGCCGTCTGGATGCGGACCGGCTCCCGGTAGCCTCGCCCGTCTCCGAAGAAGGACGAGGCGCCATGGAGTTCGCGTTGCAGGTGAGCGGCGACTACGAGACGCTGCTCGACGCCGCCCGCTTCGCTGAGGATTACGGCCTGGTGGCGTTCGCCCTTCCCGACCACTACCTCATGGCGTTGGACGAGGAGGAGGCCAAGACCGCGCCGGCCAATGACGCCTTCGCTCAACTCGGCGGCCTTGCTCGCGACACGCAGGGCGTGGAGCTCGTGGTGCTCGTCTCGCCGATCACGTTCCGTCACCCGGCGGTGTTGGCCAAGATGGCGATCACGCTCGACAACATGTCCGGGGGCAGGTTCACGCTCGGCATCGGCACCGGGTGGATGGATCGCGAGCACGAAGTGTTCGGCATCGACTATCCCGAGATGAGCCAGCGCTTCGAGATGATGGAAGAAGCATTGGCCTACGTGAGGGCGGCTGCCGATCCGGCATCACCCGGCTACGCAGGTCTGCGCTATCGGCTCGAGCCCTTCCCGATCTCGCCACCTCCGGCTCGGCCGCTCAGGCTGCTGGTCGGTGGGACGGGGATGCACAAGACGCCCCGGCTGGCAGGTGCCTTCGCCGACGAATTCAATGCCTATCCGGGACCCGACCTCGCCGGTCGCCTCGACCGTGCGAGGGCCGCGGCAACCGAAGCCGGCCGCGACGGCAACGCGATCCTGATGTCCACATCGGGCCAGGTCGTCGGCGCAGACGATGAGGCCGAACTCGAGGACAAGCTCAACACCTGGGCAGAGGAAGCGGGCATGTCTCGCGAAAGGCTCGATGAGCTGTTAGCGCGACGCAACTCGCCGGTGGGCACGTGGGAGCAGATCGCCGAGCGCTTCGAGGAGTGGTCGGCGGCAGGAATTACCCGCTTCTATCTCCAATCCCGTTGGGATCCAGAGGAAACGCCCGCCATGATCGATCGCCTTGGCGGTGGAGACCCCTACTCTTCCGGGCCGTGATCGGAACTGAGATCATTGACCTCGGCGGGCCGGTGCACCTGCGGGATTACGGTGGCACCGGTCCCTTGATGCTGCTGCTGCACGGCCTCGAGGGTTCGTATCTCAACTGGCTGGGAGTTGCCCCCGCCTTCGCGGAGCACTATCACGTCGTTGCTCCTGATCTCGCCGGATTCGGCCTCACCCCACCCCACGAGCGAGGCGCCGGCGTCGAGGCCAACGCCGAGCTGGCACTCGATCTCGTTCGCACCTACGGAAATGGGCCGGCGATCCTCGTCGGGAACTCCATGGGAGGCCTGATCTCGCTGATCGCCGCCGTCGAGGAGCCCGGCCTCGTCTCCACGCTCGTCCTCGTCGATCCGGCGCTTCCTCCGCCCCGCATCCTGACCACAGATCCGGAGGTGTTGGTGAAGCTGGCCGGGCCACTGGTGCCGGTGCTCGGACCACAGCTGATCAAGGCCTATCAAGTGAGCCACAGCCCCGAAGAGCACGCCAGGGAGAGCCTGGTGTTCGTGACCGCGAATCCCGACACCGTGAGCGACGAGCAACAAGCAGCATCGCAAGAGATGGTGCGGCTCCGCCGCCAGATGGATTGGGCCGTGCCGTCGATGACCGAGGGGATCCGCACCCTCAGCAAGTACGTCCTCAGCCGCAAGCGCTACCAGAAGCTCATCCACCGCGTGTGTGCCCCGACGCTCATCATCCACGGAACAGAGGACCGGTTGGTTGCCTTGGAGGCGGCCGAGTGGGCGGTGGCGGAGCGCCCCGACTGGACCCTCCACGTGTGGGACGGCATCGGGCATGTCCCGATGATGGAGGATCCCGAGCGATTCACGTCCGAGGTCCTCGCCTGGCTCGCCACCATCCCCGTTTTGGCGTAACTGGACACGAATATTCGTGTCCAGTTACGCCAAAACGGTCTTCAGAACGGTCTTCAGTCGTTGCGGATGGCGGCGTGGGCTGCAGCCAGCCGGGCAATCGGGACACGGAAGGGTGAACAGCTCACGTAATCCAGTTGGAGCCGGTGACAGAAGTCGATCGAATTGGGCTCCCCACCATGCTCACCACAAATGCCCGCTTCGATATCGGGACGGGTGGCACGGGCAGCCTGGAGCGCGAGACGCATCAGTTTGCCCACACCGACCTGGTCGATCGTGGCAAACGGATTGTCTTCCAGGACACCCATCGACAGATAGTCGATGAGGAACCCGCCCTCCGCGTCGTCGCGGCTCATGCCATACGTCATCTGGGTGAGGTCGTTCGTCCCGAAAGAGATGAACTCGGCGTACTCGGCGATCTCGTCGGCGGTGAGCGCGGCGCGCGGCACCTCGATCATCGTTCCGAACTTGTAGCTCACCTCGACACCGGCCTCCTCCATGACCGCCTGGGCCTCTTCCTCGAGAACGGCGCGCTGCCGGACGAGCTCGCTGACGTTGCTCGTCAGCGGGATCATCACCTCGGGACGGACGTCGACGCCCTGGCGCGTGACCTGCACGGCTGCCTCGAAGATCGCTCGCACCTGCATCCTGGTGATCGCCGGCTTCACGATGCCGAGACGGACCCCACGCAGCCCGAGCATGGGGTTCGATTCACGGAGCCCCTCCACCCGGCCGAGCATGTGCTCGGCCTCCTCGATCTCTCCGAGCAACCTGTCGAGCTTGTCCAGGCTGTCCGCGCTGCTGAGTCGGATCTTGAGATCTGTCAACCGGGCGGTGAGCTCCTCGAAACTCGGCAGGAACTCGTGCAGCGGCGGATCGATGAGGCGGATGATCACCGGCAGCCCGTCCATGGCACGGAACAGCCCGGCGAAATCCTCCCGCTGGTACGGGAGCAGCGACTGCAACGCCTCGGCTCGCTCGGCGCGGGTCTCGGCCGTGATCATGCGCTGCACGATCGGGAGCCGTTCCGGTTCGAAGAACATGTGCTCGGTTCGGCACAGGCCGATGCCGCGGGCTCCGTACTCCCGCGCCCTGATGGCGTCCTCCGGGTAATCGGCATTTGCCCACACTCCGAGGACGCGACGCTCGTCTGCCCAGGTGAGCAGCTTGGTGAGCCATGGATCATCCATATCGGGAACCCTCGTTTCGAGTTCACCGAGGAAGACCTCACCGAGCGTTCCATCGATCGACAGCCATTCGCCCTCGTGAATGACGCGGTCACCGGTCGTCATCGTCCGATCACCGAGATCGATCATCAACTCGGATGCCCCCACGACCGCCGGCTTGCCGAATTGCCGCGCCACCAACGCGGCGTGGCTCGTGCGCCCGCCGCGGCTCGTGACGATGCCCTCGGCGGCCAGCATGCCGTGGACATCGTCGGGCTTCGTCTCCGGTCGGGCGAGGATGACTTTCTTGCCCTCCGCTGCCCACCGCTCGGCGAGGTCGGGATCGAACGCGACGCGTCCGACTGCTGCACCCGGCGAGACGTTCAACCCGGTGCCCAGGAGGGATCCCATGGCAAGGGCAGCGTTGCGCGATTCATTGTCGAACTGCGGGTGGAGGAAGAAGTCGACGTGCTCGGGTTCCACACGCAGCAGGGCCTCGTCGCGGCTGATGAGACCCTCGTCGGCGAGATCTACGGCGATCCTGACTGCCGCCTGGGCCGTACGTTTGCCGTCGCGAGTCTGCAGCAGCCACAGACGGCCGTGCTCGATCGTGAACTCCATGTCTTGCATGTCGCGGTAGTGGCGCTCGAGCGTCGCGGCGATCTCGGAGAACTCGGCGAATGCGTTGGGCATCTCCTCGGCGAGGTCGGCGATGCGCCTCGTCAGCCTGATGCCGGCGACGACATCCTCGCCCTGGGCGTTGATCAGGAAGTCGCCCTCGAGGCTTGGCTCGCCGGTCGTCGCATCGCGCGACATCGCCACACCGGTCGCCGAGTCGTCGCCCATGTTGCCGAACACCATCATCTGAACGCTCACGGCAGTTCCGAGGTCGTGGGGGATCCCAGCCGCGTTCCGGTAGTCGACGGCCCGCTTGCCGTCCCATGATCGGAACACGGCCTCGATGGCCATCTCGAGTTGATCGCTGGGGTCCTGTGGGAAGGGGCGTCCGGCGTACGCCTCGGCGATCGCCTTGAATCGCTCCACGGCTTCCTTCAGATCCTCCACTGTCAGCCCGGCATCGCTGTCGACGCCACGGCGGGCTCGGAGGTCCTCCAGTACCTCCCCGAACGGCTCGTCACGGATGCCCATGACAACCGACCCGAACATCTGGATCAGCCGCCGGTACGAGTCGTACACGAAGTGATCGTCGGCGAAGTGCGCGAGCATGCCCTCGACCACCTCGTCGTTCATCCCGATGTTGAGGACGGTGTCCATCATCCCGGGCATCGAGAACTTGGCTCCCGACCGGCAGGAAACCAACAGCGGGCGCTCGGCATCGCCGAAGCGGCGTCCGGTACGGTCCTCGATCTCCGCCATTGCGGCGACGACTTGCCCACCAAGGCCTTCGGGGAACGACCCGCCGGCCACGATGTAGGCGTTGCATGCCTCGGTCGTGATCGTGAACCCGGGCGGGACCGGGATGCCGATCCTCGTCATCTCGCCGAGGTTCGCCCCTTTACCGCCGAGCAATCCGCGGACCTCATCCCACGTCCCGCCGGCCTCTTTCTCGGCGCGCTCGACCTCGTCGAACGCAAACAGCCATTTGGCAGCCATGTCACTCCTCATCACCGGTTGTCGGGTCCAGGGTCCCTGGAGACGAGACGCATCGTTAGAGGCCGAAGGACCTTTCGGTGCGGGCCAGGTTCACAACGTTGCAGGCCTTCTCCGGTACCGTGCGGGAACGATGTTGCGGCGTCGTGATCTCCGATCCCCCCTCTACCTCGGCATTCTCGCCCTGGCGGCGACGGCGTGCGGCCCGGCGAGCCAATCCGCATCCGCAGAAACGACACCATCCGTCAGCTTCGCTCCGCTGACGACCTTGGTCGAGGCGACCACGACAACGTCGACGACCACCACAACGGTCCCCCGGACCACGACAACGTCGATGACCACCACAACGGTCCCACCCAGGGGCCGGCTCGTCATCAACGGCACCGGAGACGTCAACCTCGATCCGACCTTCGTGAGGACCTTCCCCAAGGAGGGATACGAGATCGCGTGGAGTGGCCTCGATGGGCTCTTCAATGCAGACGACCTCACCGTGGTCAACCTGGAATGCTCACCCGGCAGTGGCGGCTCGCCGTGGAACAAGAAGTGGACGTTCACATGCGACGAGGCGGCCTACGAGAGCATGCGCGCTGCCGGCGTCGAGGTGACGAATGTGGCGAACAACCACAGCGCCGACTTCGGGCTGGACGCAATGCTCACGGGACTGGAGCTGCTGCAAGCCAGCGACCTCACTCCGGTTGGCGCTGGCGCCACCCCCGAAGCTGCGTACCGGGCCGGCGTCTTCGAGGTCGACGGATGGACCGTCGCCGTGCTCGGCGCAACCGCCGTCGGTCCCGAGAACGGATCATGGATCGTGCGGGACGACCGGCCGGGTCTCGCCGCAGCGACGAACGTAGAGGCGATGGCCGCCGCCATCCGGGCAGCCGACGAGCTCGCCGACATCGTGCTCGTCTCGGTCCATTGGGAGGAGGAAAGCCAGACCACGCCTCCTGGGTGGGTGCGGCGGCTCGGCGAGGCATACATCGATGCCGGAGCCGACGGCATCTTCGGGCATCACAGCCATCGATTGAACCCACTGGAGTGGTACGAGGGCCGGCCGATCGCCTGGGGCCTCGGCAACTTCGTTTGGCAGGCCTATCCGACAGAGGCCAAGAGGACGGCGGTGGCGCAGTTCGTCTTCGAGCCCGACGGGAGAATCGGGGCATGCCTTGTTCCCGTCATCATCGAGCGCACCGGGCATCCCGTGCTGCAACCCGGCTACGAGGGGCCGTGCGCGCCGGATCAACACCGTTGACCGTCTTTCCTCATCACCTGATCACCTACGGATTCGGACGCCGCGAATCCGAATAGGGTTCGGCCGATGGGAGTGGTCATCGCTGTGGCCAATCAGAAGGGCGGTGTCGCCAAGACGACGACCGTACATTCGCTCGCGGCGGCTCTGGTCGAAATGGGCCGCAAGGTGCAACTCGTAGACCTCGATCCGCAGGCGTGCCTGACGTACTCCATCGGAGTGGACCCGGATGGTCTAACACTCAGCGTTCACGATGTGTTGCTCGCCCGTGCCAAGGCCGACGAAGTGCGGCTGGAGGTCGACGGCATCGATCTCATCCCGTCGACGATCGATCTCGCCGGCGCGGAGATCCATCTCCTCACCAAGACCGGGCGAGAGTTCGTTCTCCGGCGGGCTTTGAAGCCGTTCGTCGGTGACTATGACTACACCTTCATCGACTGCGGACCGTCCCTGGGCATTCTGACCATCAACGGTCTCACCGCGGCCACACATGCTCTGATCCCGTTCCAGGCGGAGACGCTCAGCCATCGCGCCATCCAGCAGCTACGGGAGACGATCGACGACGTGCGGCATTACACGAACGAAGAACTCCAGATCCTCGGCGCCGTTGCCACGATGTTCGATGCCAGAACGCGGCTGAGCCGGCGAGTCCTCGAAGAAGTGAGCGAGATGCACGGCCTCCGGGTGCTCCCACCGCCCGTGCCACGCTCGGTCCGTGTTGCCGAGGCCCCCGAGCGGGGACGATCCGTCCTCGAACACGCCGGGTCATCCAAACCGGCCGAGGCCTACCGGGACTTGGCCGTCTCCGTCGAGGCTGCACTGTGACCAGCCACGACGACCCGAAGGGCAAGCGTGCGCTCTTCGAGGTGCCCCCGTTGGTGGAAGACGACCCGATCCGCGATGACCCGCTCGTCGGAGGCGACGAACCCCAAGGACGGGAGGCGCTGTTTTCCGCCGGGCCCCACCGACCGGGAACGGTGACCATCGACTGTGCCCATTGTGGCGTGCGCAGCCGAGTGTCTCTCGTGGAGGCGGTGGTCAGGATCCTTTCCATTTCACTGTGGTTCCCCGGCAAGCGCTTCAGTAGATGGATGCAGTGTCCTTCCTGCCAGCGCAGATCCTGGGTACGGGTGGAATGGACCGGATGAGTGGGTAGTCGGTAGTCGGAATCAGGGCGTGGGATCTTCGGTGAGCGACGCTAAGAAGCGGTCCCGGTCCACGATCGCCCGGCTGTGTGTCCCGCGAGCGATGAGCTTGTCTCCCTCGTGCGCCTCAATGGAGAACGACACGCGGCGCCCATCGACAGCAACGACCGTTGCGCTTGCCGCGACTTCGTCACCGATTGCCGTTGCCGCCAGGTGGTCGATCGTCACATTGGTGCCCACCGTCGTCGATCCCGCGGGGAGCGACTCCGCCACGGCGGCCACGGCGGCTTGTTCGACGAGCGCGACCAGCCGCGGCGTTGCGAGCACCGGCACATCTCCGCTGCCGAGCGAGATGGCCGAGTCGGCCTGGCGAACCGACAGGTTCACGGTGGCGGTCAAACCCGGGGATACCCTCATGAACGGCATCGTAGAGCCGGGTAGCGTCTGGCGAATGGACTCACGCCGCGACGCTATTCGGGCCGCATACGACGCGGACGCAGCACGTCGCGATGCCATGACGCCGGACGAATGGCGCACCGCGGTGGTCGACGAGTGGAAGAACATGCTCGTCGAGAAGGGTCTCCGATCGGTGCTCGAGCTCGGTTGCGGCACCGGTCAACTCTCGGCCCATATGGTCACCGCGAGCTTCGACGTCACGGCGATCGACCTCTCGGACGCCAACGTCGAAGCCGCGAGGGCAAGAGGGGTCGACGCCGCCGTCGGCGACTTCACCCAACTCCCGTTCCAGAAGGAGACGTTCGACGCGGCGTTTGCGATCAACACGTTGCTCCATGTGGCAACGGAGGACCTCGGGGCTTGCCTCATGGGCATCCGGGATGTGCTGCGGCCGCAAGGATCGCTCCTGATCGTGGTGTGGGGAGGGCGCGACCACGAGGGACCGATCGACGATGAGTGGCTCGAGCCGCCTCGCTACTTCCGTTTCTACACCGACGACCAGTTCGCCGCCTTGCCGACCCCGGGCTTTCGCCGCGTCCGCTCCGAGATGCTGGTGGCGAACAACGATGCCGGCCTCCACCCGCAGGTGACCTGGCTCGAAGCCATATGAAGCATCCGATCGATCGCGTGGGTGGAGTCATGGTGGCGCGTGGCCCGCGCCGCCTCCGCTTCTTCACGGAGGGGTGGGGCGACGAGGCGGTGCTCGATCGGCTCACCCTTCCCTCCGGCGACCCGGATCCCATCGATGTCGAGTGGCACGAGGAGCGGAGTGCCGGAGACCTCTCCGTTCAGGACGGAGCGTTCGACAGCCCGGTTCGCGATCTCCCGGAGGCAGCGCAGCGAGGCGACGTTCGCCTCATCCGGCCGGCCGCCGGATCGGACCACGTGTGTGTGTTGATGGCGGCCTGGAATGATCACGATTACCGCACCCGAACCCGTCTGGCAAGGCTCCTCGCCAGGCGGGGCATCGCCAGCGCACTGTTGCGTCAGCCCTACTACGGGCCGCGGCGCCCCGATCCCGCGGTCCACCAGCCGATCGCGAGGGTCGAGGACTTTGTCAGAATGGGGTCGGCTGCGCTCGGCGAAGGGCGATCGCTCCTTGCCACATTCGCCGCCGCGGGCAACCTGGTGGGGGTATCGGGCTACTCGATGGGGGGAAACATGGCCGCCCTGGTGTCCGCGACCACCGACATGGAAATGGCGACGGCACCGCTCGCCGCGTCACATTCGCCGGCTCCGGTGTTTCTCGGCGGGGTGCTTCGCGGTGGCATCGACTGGGAGGCCCTCGGCGGAGAGAGCCGGGCGGCACCACGGCTCGAAGAGGTCATGCTGCGGGCATCGACCCTCAACGTGCCTCCTCAGCCACATACCCGTCACGCGGTGTTGGTCTCAGCGCGCCACGACGCCTACGTGCCGCGGGCCGCCACCGAAGCGCTGCACGATCACTGGCCGGGGTCCGAACTCCGCTGGGCCGGGGGTGGCCACGCCACCCTGCTCTGGCTCCGGATGGCCGCACTGGCCCAGGCGATCGAAGACTCCTTCCGCGCCGCCTTCTCCTGATCAACGCTCGTGCCTAAAGGACGCCTCAGCGGCCCTTTAGGCACGAGCGTTGGGGTGCCGCCATCAACCATGGACGGCCATAATCATCCGTGATGGTCAAAGAGACGTTCATCGATGTCGGTGGTCGCGAGGTTCGCATCTCGAACCCCGACAGGGTCGTCTTCCCAGACGAGGGCTGGACCAAGCTCGACGTCGTCCGCCACTTCGCCCTCGTCGCCCCCGGTGCGCTGCGGGGCGTCTACAACCGACCGACGATGATGAAGCGCTGGACCAAGGGGGTCGGCGCCGAGCCGTTCTATGTGAAGCGGGCGCCGAAGACGGCGCGCAACACCGTCGCCGTCCGGTTTCCCTCGGCGCGGCCCGGCAGGATGTTCTTGCCCCTCGATGAGGGGGACATCGTGTGGATGGCCCAGATGAATTGCCTCGACCTGCACCCGTGGAACGCCAGGGCCGACGACCTGGAACATCCGGACGAGCTGCGGGTCGATCTCGACCCCACCGACGGCTACGGGTTCGACGATGCTCGCGAGGTGGCCGCAACGGTCAAAGAGGTGCTCGACGAATTCGACCTCGTCTCCTGGCCCAAGACATCGGGAAACCGGGGCATCCACGTGTACGGCCGCCTCGTCCCGGAATGGGACTTCTTCGTGGTTCGTCGCGCCGGTCTCGCCCTGGCCCGGGAGGTGGAGCGGCGCCACGAGCTGGCAACGACTGCGTGGTGGAAGGAAGAGCGCGAAGGGGTGTTTCTCGACTTCAACCAGAACGCCCGCGACAAGTCCGTCGCGTCGGCGTACTCCATCCGTCACACCGGGTGGGTGTCGACACCATTCGCGTGGGATGAGCTGGCCACGATCAGGCCTGCGGACTACACCCTCGGCAACTTCGCCGAACGGTGGGCGACGGTCGGCGACCTCACCGAAGGTATCGACGAGACCGCGGGACGCCTCGACGGCCTCATCGAGATGATCGCCTCCGACGAGGGCCGTGGCCTGGGGGACGCCCCCTGGCCCCCGCACTACCCCAAGATGCCGGGCGAACCTCCCCGGGTGCAACCCTCGAAGCAGCGAAGGCCCGATGACGACTACTGAGCCGGATGACGGGTACTGAAGCCGGCTACCCCACCACCGCACCAAAGCCCGGACCCTCGGGGAGCTCGAGCTGGTCCATGGTGCACTGATCGGCGTCCTTGTCCGGCCGCCACCGCTCGAATCTCGTGGCGTGGCGAAAGCGCGCCCCCGTCAGCTGGTCGTAGCTCACCTCGACGACGACACCGGGCTGCACCGGTACCCACGACAGGTCCTTTCCGCCCGACCAGCGGCTCTCGCCACCCGGCACCCGAACGGCCTCGCCTCCGAACGATTCTTCGACCGCGAGCTGCTGGAACTGGTCGAGCATCGCGGTTCGGTCCTGGTTGGAGAATCCCGAGCAATGGCCGATGAAGTGCAGCTCTCCCTCGTCGTTGTATAGACCGAGCAGGATCGAGCCGATCTTGTCGCCGTCCTTGTGGATGCGGTAACCGCCGACGACGCAGTCCACGGTCCTGCGGTGCTTGATCTTGAGCATCTCTCGTTTGCCACCGATGTAGGGCCGGTCGAGCGCCTTGGCAACGATGCCGTCACATCCCGCGGCCTCGTACTCGTCGAACCAGCGGACGGCAACATCGACATCGGTCGTCGACGGCGTCAGGTTCCACTGTGGCTCGAGTTTCTCGAGCAAGACCTCGAGCCGCTCCCGCCGCTCCGCAAACGGCTCCCCGCGCAGGTCGACGCCGGCGCCGGCAAGCAGGTCGAACGCGACCAGTCTCGCCGGGGTCTTCTTGGCGAGCATGTTGACCCGCGACTCCGCCGGGTGGAGCCGGTTCTGTAGCGCATCGAACGACAGCACGTCGTCGATCACGACCACCACCTCGCCGTCGACGACGGTGCCGGTAGGAGCGACTCGAGGGCGGCGCGGAGCTCCGGGAAATACCGCAGCAGCGGACGCTGGTTGCGGCTGTCGAGCCGGACGTCGTCGCTCCAGGCAACGGCGCGAAACCCGTCCCACTTCGGCTCGTAGGCCCAGCCCGGCGGCTGCGGCATCGTCTCGCGCACCCTGGCCTCCATGGTCTCGATCGGAGGGGGGAAGGGCCAGTTCACCCCCAGAGGCTACATTCGCCCGACATGGCGACTCTCGTGAGCATCCACGAACCGGGCGCAGAATCGATCACTCTCGCCATCGATGGCGCATCGTTCGCCGACCCGGACACCGTGACAATCGATGGTGATCTCGGTACCGCCAACCTCTTTGCCCTTCCCGGCCTCGCCGACTGTCACGCCCATCTCGGCATGGATGACCTGGGCCAGGCTGCGGGCCTCGACGATGCGGAACTGCGCGCCAACACGGTGAGGAATGCCTGGGCTCAAGTCGAACACGGCGTCCTGCTCGTCTGCGACAAGGGCTCCTCGAGCAACGTCACCCTGGAGATTCTCGATGCGCCACCGTCGCAGCGACCCGAGCTGCAGATGGCGGGCAGGATGATCGCCTCCGAAGGCGGCTATTACCCCGGCTATGCGGTGGAGGTGGACGAAGAGGGTCTGGCCGCCGCCGTCGCCGCTGCTTGTGGGCCGCACGGGTGGGTCAAGATCGTGGCCGACTGGCCGCGGGGCCGCCGCGGGCCACAGGCCAACTTCACACCCGAGGCCATTGCCAAGGCGGTCGATATCGCCCACGCCGCCGGATGCCGGCTGGCGGTGCACACGATGGCTCCGGCAGGCGTGGAGGCGGCGATCGCCGGCGGTGTCGACTCGGTCGAACACGGGCTGTTCATGACGGCGGAGGACGTCGAAGCCCTCGCCGCGCGCAACGGGTGTTGGGTGCCGACGCTGATCGGGGCGCAGTCCATCATCGATTTCCTCGAGGCGGACAGCTCCGGCGGAAAGCTGTTGACAAAGGGCCTGGAGAACCTGCGAGGCCTCCTCCCGGTGGCGGAGACCAAAGAGGTCACGATCCTGGCCGGGACCGACCTCGCCATCCCCCACGGTGAGGTGGCGCGGGAGGCGATACGCCTCGTCGAGTTCGGGTTGAGCCCGGCAGGAGCGTGTCGCGCGGTGTCGACCGCGGCCTACGCCTACCTAGACGTCGACCATGGGTTCTCCGCGGGCTTCCCCGCCGATGCCGTCTTCTTCGCATCCGACCCGACCGTCGACGTCCGGGCGCTGGCGGAGCCGGTCCTCGTCATCCGCCGGGGCAAGGTCATCGTCGACAGGCGCAGCTGACGCGAGACGGCGGCGGACCCGCGTCCGCCGCCGCTCTCTATCACTGGGAGATACGGCTACTTGCCACCCTCCTGCGGCACGATGTCGGTCTGCTTCGAGAAGTTGGCTCCGGTCGTGTCGCCTTCGATCCCGGCCAATGCGTTCCTGGCGATGTCACGCCGGAACGAGTCGTCGCTGGGCCGCTCGGCGAGGATCTCCTGCGAGGTGGCGACGTCGACCGTCTGGTCCCAGAGTGCCTGGTCCATGATCCCGACGCCCTCCGGAGATGGCCAGATCAGGGCATTGATCTCGTTGAGCTGCCACTCCATGTGGCTCTTGCCGAGTTCGGTTCCCGCGTTGAGCACGATGTCGACACAGTCGTCGAAGCTGTCACGACAGAACATCCATCCCCGGAAGGACGCCCTGAGGAACTTCTCCGCCACATCCGTGTTGTCGGCGAGCCAATCTGCCGACACCCACACCGCGTCCTGCAACATGGCGCTGCCGACGTCGTTGTAGTCGATGATGTTGAGATCGGTTGCCTGATAGAGCTCACCCGTCTCGGGGTCGATCGTCTCCAGCACCTGGGCGTACTCGTTGTAGGTCATCGCTTCCGCCGCATCGACCTCCGCCGTCCCACCGGCCTCGGGCGGCAGCAGCTGCAACATGTCGAAGCCCTGCTGCACCTGGATGATGTCTGTGGCCGGATCCATCCCCGCCTGGCGGATGGCGGCGATCACCTCGTGCTCGTTGCCGAACCCCCAGGTTCCGATCCGCTTGCCCCTGAAGTCATCGACCGTCAGGATGCCGGTCTCCTTGAACGACACCTGGAGCGTGCCGCTGCGCTGGAACACCTGGGCGATGTTCACCAGCCCGGTGCCCTGCTCGTTGGACTCGAGGGCCTTCGGCACCCAGGCGAGCCCGAACTCGGCACCACCCGTGGCCACCACCTGCTGTGGCACGATATCCACCCCACCCGGGAGGATGGTCACATCGAGGCCCTCCTCCGCGTAGTAGCCCTGATCCAGGGCGGCGTAATACCCCGCGAACTGAGACTGCGGGAACCACTGCAGCTGCAAACTCACCGCCACCAGGTCCTCGCTGTCACCTCCATCGCCTCCGCTCGCGCCGTCACCGCCGTCGTCGCTGCTACACGCTGCCGCCACCATGGCAACAACAAGCGCGACGAGACCGAGCTTGATCATCCTGTGCCGCATGTTCCTCCTCTATATCACGATCCGGTATATCACGATCCGGCCACATTACGAGGGCTGGGCGTGCCGTGCATCCGCTCAGCGTTGGGTTTCGCGAACCGACACGTGCCAGGGCATGGCGATACGCTCGATGAACACGATCGAGAGGTAGAACGCGATGCCGATGATCGTGCCGACGATGATCCCGGACCAGGCGTTCTCGAGCCGGGTGCCGGCGGCCTGCTGGAGGATGTAGACGCCGAGTGCTTTGGCCGGCCCACCGAAGTACTCGGCGACGATGGCACCTATGAGGCTGAGGACGGCCCCGATCTTCAGCCCGTTGAAGAGGTACGGGAGCGAGTTCGGGACCCGGACCTTGCGCAGGACCTGCGTGTCGGTTGCTGCGTACGAGCGCATCAGCTCCAGCTCCCGCGGATCGATGATCGTGAGCCCGCGCACCATGTTGATCATGACCGGAAAGAACACCATGACCGCGACCACGGCCATCTTCGACATGGGATTCGTGCTCCCGAACCATGCGTTGAAAATGGGAGCCAGAGCCAGGATGGGCGCGCTGTTGATCGCGATGGCCAGCGGCATCGCCCCTTCTCGCACCACCTTCCACCGCGACGTCACGAGCGCCATCATCACGCCGATGGCTGCGCCGACGAGGAAGCCGCCGAGCGCCTCTTTGAGGGTCACCCACGCCGCGCCGGAGATGAACCCGATCTCTCCCGTGAAGGCAGAGGCGATACCCGTGGGCTTTGGCAGCAGGAACCCCTTGATGTCGAAGACGCGCACCGCCAGCTCCCAGAGCACGAGACCGATCAGGAAGATCGCCACAGCAGGGCCGTAGCGGTAGACGTATTTGCCGACTCCCGAGCGTGGCGCGGCGGCCGCCGTGGTCGTCATGGGGTGCCCTCGAAAGCTCGCAAGGCTTCGCGAACCTCGGTCAGCTCGGCATAGAACTCCGGAGCCTCACGAGTGTCGACATTGCGGGGCTGTGGTAGATCGACATCGATCAGGCGGGCGATGCTGCCGGGTCGCGGCGACATCACCGCAACTCGCGTGGACAGAAACACCGCCTCGGGGATGCTGTGTGTCACGAACACAACCGTCGTGTCGGTCAGCTGCCAGATCGACATCAGCTCCATCTGCATCCGCTCCCTGGTCATCTCGTCGAGGGCACCGAACGGTTCATCCATCAGCAGGATCGACGGCTTGAACGCAAGGGCGCGGGCGATCGCCACCCGCTGCTGCATCCCTCCCGACAGCTGCCACGGGTAGCGGTCGGCGAACTCCTCGAGTTGCACGAGCGCCAGGAGCTCCTCGATACGCGCCGCCCTCTGCTCCTTGGAGAAGTCCATGATCTCGAGCGGCAACTGGATATTCTTCGCCACCGTCCTCCACTCGAGCAACGTGGCCGCCTGGAACACCATGCCGTAATCGCGGTCGAGCCGGGCCTGATGGGCCGACTTGTGGTTGACCTCGACGGTCCCCGACGTCGGCGACAACAGGTCTCCGATCAACCGCAGCATCGTGCTCTTGCCACATCCGGAAGGTCCGATCAACGAGATGAACTCGCCGGATTCGATTGTGAGCACGATGTCTTCCAATGCGACGACCTCGGCGTCGCTGCCGGGATTGAAGACCTTGCCGACATGGTCCAGTACGACGGCCGTCGTCGTCTCGATCATCCGTCGGCCCTTCTCTCGTCTGGGAGAACGAGCTTCTCGGCAAGCGCCACCATCCCAAATGCCACCATCCCCATCAAGGCCGCAATGAGAATCACGGCAAATAACCGCTCCGGTGCCGTCCCGAAGAAATAGCTGGCGTTGAGCAGGGATCGGCCGAGACCGACGCTGAGACCCGAGGGGAGCTCTCCGATGATCGCTCCCACGACCGATGCCGTGGCGGCGAGCTTCAGTGCGGTGAAGATGTATGGCAGCGCCCCCGGAACCTGGAGTTTCCACAGCAGCTGGGATCGCGTAGCGGCGTAGCTTCGCATGAGCTCGATGGCCGTCGGCGACGGAGACCGCAGTCCTCGGAGCGTGTTGATGGTGACGGGGAAGAACGACAGGTAGGCCGAGATCACCGCAACGGATCCCCAGGCGGGCCAGCCGATCTGGCTCCCCCAGATCACGACCATGGGAGCGATCGCAAGCAGTGGCACCGTCTGCGATCCGACGACGTACGGCATCAGGCCCCGCTCCATGGGCGCGGAGATCACGAACAGAACCGCCAGCGCGAATCCGAAGAGGCTCCCGATGGTGAATCCGAGCAACACCTCGCGAAACGTGAAGAGGGATGCCTCGAGCAGGATCAACAAAACCGTCCTGCTCGACCCGCGCTGCGCCGGCTCGAAGAGCGTGCCGACAATGTCCCACACGTGTGGCATCGAGGTGTCGTATGGCGACACCGGGAGCCCGAAAGCGGTCCCGGGGATCAACCCGCCACTGGCCTTCCCCACGGCCTTGTATCCCTCCCACAACAGCACGAGAACGGCGAGCAACACGATCATCGACAGCAGGATCCGACCAGCCTTGGCGGGCTGGAACCAGGACATGCGCCCTGAAGACCCTGAAGACGATGAGGTCGCGGCTGGCATCGGGGAGCAATCTAGGACTCACGGGCCGTGCTCGGCCACGCCGGCGATGACGGAGCGGCGATCGGGTACCGTCGCCCCCATGATCCCGATCGACGACATCATCGGCGCCCGGGAGCGGATTGCCGGCCGCGTCCATCGTACGGCGTTGTTCCGCAACGCGACGTTGTCCCAGCGGTTCGGCACCAACGTGTACCTCAAGATGGAGTTGTTCCAAAAGACAGGCAGCTTCAAGCCAAGAGGGGCCTTCAACCAGCTCATCGTGCTCATGGAGCGGGATGGGGCCGACCGCTTCGTGGGGGTTTCCGGCGGCAACTTCGCACAAGGCCTCGCCCACGCCGGCGCTGTGCTCGGGGTCGCAACGACAGTCGTGATGCCCGAGGGGGCGCCGGCCAACTCGGTGCAGGCGACACGGGGCTACGGCGCCACCGTCGAGCTCGTCCCCAACGTCACGGCGGCCTTCGAAAGAGCAGACGAACTGGCGGACGCCGGCGCCGTCATGGCCCATCCGTTCGACCACCCCGCGATGATGGCCGGCAACGGGACCCTCGGCCTGGAGCTCGTCGAGGACGTGCCGGAACTCAGCGACGTGTTCATCAGCGTTGGCGGCGGTGGATTCATCACCGGCGTCGGCTCCGCCATCCACGCCCTGCGTCCAGGAGCAAGGATCTGGGCCGTGGAGACCGACGGGGCACAGGTGCTTCACGACTCGCTTGCCGCCGGAGAACCGCTGTCCATGACGCCCACGAGCCTCGCCAAGACCCTCGGGTCCCCGTTCCTGTCACCCGTTGCCTACGACTTCGCCGTGGATCATGTAGAAAAGGCACTAGTCGTGACGGACGAAATGGCATACGATGCGTTGCTGTTCCTCCTGGAGAGAGCAAAGGTCCTACCCGAGCTCGCTGCAGCATGCACCCTGGCCGCACTGGATATGGTGGCCGGGAATAGGACCGCCCTGGAAACGGAGGCGGACCGGTTCACCGAGGACGATCATGTCGTCCTGGTGTTGTGCGGCGGAAATGTGTCGTCGGCCGACTTGGCCGGATACCGAGAGCGTTTCGGACACTTCTAGTACATTGGCATGAGGAAGTGACTCCGGGGGGGAACCAAAAGGATCCCACGATCGTCACATAACAGAGCACGCCCCAGTGGTGGGGTGCAAACGACGCCACATCGGGGCGTTTCCCAAACGGAGATCATGTGAATACATTCACAAGTACATTGGTTGAAGATAGACGGGCAAGAAGGAAGACCATGAAGACCATGAGGAAGCTGGAGCAGCAACCCATCGAGGTGGGCGACAGCCTCACTCGCTACCTGAGCGAGATTTCCAACCACGAGCTACTCACCGCCGACGAAGAGGTCGAGCTGGCTCAGGCGATCGAGGCAGGGAACGAGGCGGAGGAGCGTCTCAACACCGTGTCCGTACGCGGCAAGGAACGCGTGCGGTTGCAGCGGTTGGTCAAACGTGGCAAGGAATCCCGCGACCGTTTCACGCAGGCAAACCTGCGCCTCGTCGTGGCCCAGGCCAAGCGTTACCGCAGCCAGTACGGGATCGAGTTCATCGACTTGATCCAGGAGGGCAACCTCGGCTTGATGCGCGCCGTCGAGAAGTTCGATTGGCGCAAGGGCTTCAAGTTCTCCACCTACGCAACCTGGTGGATCCGACAGTCGATGCAGCGAGCCGTGGCCGAGAAGTCGCGTACGGTTCGCCTGCCCAACTCACTCCATGACACGCTCATGACCCTGAACGGCACCCGCAGCCGCCTGCTGTCGGAGATCGGACGCGAGCCCACGGCCGAGGAACTGTCCGCGGAGTCCGGCCTTTCGCTCGAGGACGTCCTCGAGGCGCAACTGGTCGCCGATTCGGTGTCGCTGGAAAGCCCGGTTGGAGAGGACGGAGCCCAGCTCGGCGATTTTGTCGCCCACGATGATGAGGACGACCCCGTTGCCGAGGCCGAGGCCGCCGATGTGATCGAGGCGCTGCGCGAGGCCATCGGACGTCTGCCCGAGCGCGAGGCATACATCCTCGCCATGCGAGTCGGATTCGAGGACGGCCTGCCGCGCACCCACGAGGAGATCGGCAGACACCTCGATCTGGGGCCCACCAGGGTCCGCTCGTTGGAGAAGATGGCACTCTCCCGCCTGCGCCACCCCGCCTTTGGCCTGCGCCAAGAAGCGGACTGGTAATTGGGTTGTCGGTAGCGGGTACTCGGTAGTGGGTATTTTCTCACCCTCTACCCTCTACTCAATACTCACCACTCAGGAGTAACCATGGCACCCAGACATCCGGGTGTGATCTACGGCCGGCGCGTCGCCATCGTCGACGGGCTGCGGACACCCTTCGCCAAGTCGGGGACCGTCTACCGCGACCTTTCGAGCCTCCAGCTCGCCAACGCGGTCGTCACCGAACTCATGCAGCGCGCCGGAATCGAGGGGGACCAGATCGACGAGGTCGTGTTCGGCACCGTCATCGGCGACGTTGCTTCGCCGAACATCGCTCGCGAGATCGTGCTGTCGTGCGACATGCCCCAGTCGGTCGACGCCTATTCGGTCACGCGCGCCTGTGCCACCTCGACCCAGGCGTTTGTCAGCGCCGCACAGTCGATCCTGCTCGGCGATGCCGATATCGCCATCGCCGGAGGCGTCGACACGTTATCGCGCCCCCCCGTGCTGTATTCGGATACGTTCGTCGACGCCCTCATGGAGGCCAACGCCGCCAAGGACGTTCCGAGCAAGGTCAAGGCCTTCACCAGGCTGCGCCCCAAGGATCTCGCCCCGCGCCCACCGGCAATCGCAGACCGTTCGACCGGAAAGTCGATGGGCGAATCCGCCGAGGACATGGCAAAGCTGAACGGCATCTCGCGAGAAGCGCAGGACGCCTTCGCACTTCGCTCGCACCAGCGGGCCGTGGAGGCGTGGGAGAAGGGCGTGTTCGACGACGAAGTCATGGCTGTGCCCATCCCGCCTGGGTACACAACGACGGTGACCCAGGACAACATCCCGAGAGCCGACACGAGCATCGAGAAGCTCGCCAAGCTGCGCCCCGTGTTCGACCGCCGCTACGGGACGGTCACCGCCGGCAACAGCTCACCGCTCACCGACGGCGCTGCCGCGCTGCTCGTCATGGAGGAGAAGACGGCGGAACGTCTCGGGTTCGTCCCGAAGGCTTTCCTGCGATCGTGGGCGTTCGCCGCGATCGACCCCAATTGGCAGCTGCTGATGGGTCCCGCCTTCGCCACTCCCATCGCTCTCGAGCGAGCCGGCCTGACCCTCGACGATATCGACGTCATCGACATGCACGAGGCCTTTTCAGCCCAGATCCTCTCCAACTTGCAGGCGTTCGCTTCGGCAGACTTTGCCGAGGAGCGGCTCGGCATGGACCACGCCATCGGCGAGATCGACATGGACAGGTTCAACCTGTACGGGGGGTCGATCAGCATCGGTCATCCCTTCGCAGCCACCGGCGCCCGCCAGATCACGACCATGGCCAACGAGCTCGTACGTCGTGATTCGGGAACGGCGTTGGTCACACAATGTGCCGCCGGTGGCCTCGGCGCTGCAGTCGTGCTCGAGCGGTGATGGACCCCATGGAACTCAAGCACTTTCGTTTCGAGATCGAACAGGGCGTTGCCGTCGTGACGATCGACAAGGCAGGCGAGCCGATGAACACCCTCGGGCCTGAGCTGCTCGGCGAATTGTCGACCATCATCGACCGGCTCGAGACCGATGACGAGATCTCGGCCGTGGTACTGACGTCCGGCAAGAAGGATTTCCTCGCCGGCGCAGACATTGGCTGGCTCGCAGCCCTCACCGATGAGGCGGCGGCCCGGGCGGCGGCCGAGGCCGGCCAGGTCGAGTTCGCCCGACTCGAGCGCCTTCACCGCGATCGTGGCAAGCCGGTCGTTGCGGCCATCCATGGGGCGTGTGTCGGCGGTGGCCTCGAGACCGCTCTCGTCGCGTCCATTCGCATCGCCACGAACGCCAAGCGGACCCAGCTCGGGCAGCCCGAGGTACAGCTCGGACTGATTCCCGGCGCCGGCGGCACACAGCGGCTTCCCCGCGTCGTGGGAATCGCGACGGCGCTCGACCTCATCCTCACGGGCCGGTCTGTTGGGCCGCAGAAGGCACTCAAGATCGGACTCGTCGACGAGGTCGTCCCGGAACAGGTGTTGCTCGAGATTGCCAAGAAGCGGGCCAGAGAAGCCGTCGCCACTCCGGACGGAGGAGGGTCGTCGGTCAAGGAGTTCCTCTCCCCCGCCCATCTCCAGCAGCTTGCACTCGAGCAGAACCCCATGGGACGCAAGGTGCTGTTCCGCAAGGCCCGGGAGAGGATGCTGACCGAGACGAAGGGCAACTATCCGGCTCCGGAGTGGGCGCTCGAGGCCGTGCGCATCGGCGTCGAAGAGGGAACCGATGCTGGCTATGCAGCCGAAGCCCGGTTCTTCGGTGAGCTCGTCGTGTCGCCCGAGTCGGCTGCGCTGCAATCCATCTTTTTCGCGACCCAGATGATGAAGCACATCACCGGAACCTTTGCTCCGCCCATCGACGTCGACAAGGTCGGTGTGGTCGGAGGCGGCCTGATGGGCGCAGGTATCGCTGCGGTCAGCGCCCTCAGAGCCGGAGCCACCGTTCGCATCAAAGACGTCGATGATGCCGGCGTGCGGCGGGCGCTGGCGTACGTCGACAACGTCGTCGATGGGCGGGTGAAGCGCAGACGGCTACGGCCCTTTGAGGCCGAGCAGGTGATGAACCGGGTGACCGGAACAGTCGACTGGTCCGGCTTCGGCAGCGCCGAACTCGTGATCGAGGCCGTGTTCGAGAACCTGGACCTGAAGCGGGCGGTACTCCACGATGTCGAAGAGACGACTCGTCCGACCACGGTGTACGCAACGAACACATCGTCACTTCCGATCAACGAGATCGCTGAGGCATCGAGCCGACCCGAGACCGTGATCGGCATGCATTATTTCTCTCCCGTAGAGAAGATGCCGCTCCTCGAGGTCGTCAAAACCGACCAGACCGCCGATTGGGTGATCTCAACCGCGGTCGCCCATGGGAAGGCACAGGGCAAGACCGTCATCGTGGTCAACGATGGACCCGGCTTCTACACCACCCGGATCGTCTGGCCCTATGGCAACGAGGCGTTGTTCTTGCTCGAAGACGGCGCCTCCATCGACATGATCGACGGTGCGATGGAGCGATGGGGCTTCCCGGTCGGACCGCTGCGTCTCGGTGACGAGGTGGGTATCGACGTCGCGGCCAAGATCTCCACGATCATGGTCGACGCCTTCGGGGAGAGGATGCAGGGTCCTCCACAGCGTCAACTCCTCATCGATCATGGCCGCCTCGGGCGGAAGAACGGCAGGGGCTTCTACGCGTATGACGAGAAGGGAAAACGCGGTGAGGCCGACGAGACGGTCTACGCAGACCTCGGACTCGGACCGCGACACACCGTTCCCGAGCGAGAGATCCAGCAGCGCATCTCGCTGGCAATGATCAACGAGGCCGCGCTGTGTCTCGAAGAGGGCATCATCTCGTCGGCGATGGACGGTGACATCGGGGCCATCATGGGTCTCGGCTTCCCCCCTTTCCGGGGTGGACCATTCTGGTGGATCGACCGGGTCGGACCTGCCGAGATCGTGGCCGAGCTCGATGCCCTGGCCGAGGTCTACGGAGAGCGGTTCCGGGCTGCCGAGATCCTACGCGAGCACGCTGCGACCGGCGAGAGGTTCCGCTGAGCCTTCGGTGGTTGGCCCGGTCTCTGTGAGGATCGACG
>Ga0255054_10000127_pt1 | contig 40244 bp, 35 predicted proteins | sample JV7_2_23_MG_FD_188634 | JGI IMG/M metagenome (GOLD analysis project Ga0255054, IMG submission 188634) | Seawater microbial communities from Jervis Inlet, British Columbia, Canada - JV7_2_23 | ecosystem: Environmental > Aquatic > Marine > Inlet | place: Canada: British Columbia | collected... | reverse complement strand
CGGCTCGTCGCATCCTGGGGCTGGAGCAGGTCCCAAGGGTCGGGCTGTTCGCCCGTTAAAGCGGCACGCGAGCTGGGTTCAGAACGTCGTGAGACAGTTCGGTCCCTATCCGCCGCAGGCGCAGGAAATTTGATGGGAGCTGCCCCTAGTACGAGAGGACCGGGGTGGACGAACCTCTGGTGTGCGAGTTGTCCTGCCAAGGGCACGGCTCGTTGGCTATGTTCGGAAGGGATAAGCGCTGAAGGCATCTAAGTGCGAAGCCCACCCAAAGATGAGATTTCCCACCCGTAAGGGTTAAGGCCCCTGGTAGATGACCAGGTTGATAGGCCGGACGTGTAAGCACAGCAATGTGTTCAGCGGACCGGTACTAATAGGCCGAGGGCTTGGATAAAGAGTCCGTAGATGATTTTGTGCTCGCTATGGAGTGCTCGGGTAGCCGTGTGCTCAGAAGTTTGTCCGGTGGCGAAAGCGATGGGGAACCACCCGTTCCCATTCCGAACACGGAAGTGAAACCTGTCAGCGCCGATGGTACTTGGGGGGCAGCCCCCCGGGAGAGTAGGTCACTGCCGGGCAGTAAACGTCGAAGGGTCGCTGACTACCGTTGGCGACCCTTCTTTGACATGGGAGACATGGTGGCTCGCCACTCCGACAACAATCACAAGTCGAACAGGTCCGACGGCTCCGGCCACCGTGGCCGGCAACAGCCTCGACACCAGACGATCACCTCGGTCACTTCGGGCCAACTGCCCAAATGGGTGAGGGAAGACATATTTCGCTCCACGCCAAAGGATCGCCGTGAGCCGGCCTTGGGGCATCTCTCCAAAGCTATGCAGCAGTTCGCGGACGAGCGTTATGCGGCCGCCCTTCCCGAGCTTCGCAGTGCGAAGGAGCTTTCGCCTCGCTCTTCAACTATCAGAGAGTTGTTAGGTCTTTCCGCCTACAGGTCGGGACGTTGGGAAGAGGCCTTGCGGGAACTCCGCACCTTCCGACGCATTAGCGGGGATCTGATCCACATGCCGGTCGAGATGGATTGCCTGCGGGCCCTCGGTCGTAAGGAAGATGTCACCAAGACTTGGGAGCGTATCCAGGAGCACGACATCTCAGCGACGGTCTCCAACGAGGCCCGTGTGGTCTATGCCTCTTTTCTCTTAGACGAGGGAAGGGCACGGGAGGCGTGGCCAATCATCAAGCCGGGTCGTCTCATTGCCTCGCCTTCACCTGGCGAGGTGCGTCGGTGGTATGTGGCTGCCAGGGTCGCTCTCGCGGCCGGCGATAAGGACGCGGCCAGACGCATCGTGGCTGCTCTCGACGAGCAAGAGCCCGACTTCGAAGGTGTTGACGAACTCCGCCAGTCTCTCGGCTAGAGAATCTGTCCCCGGGTCCCGTCACACTCCCCATTGCCGCACTTCCCACATGTTGAGGGGAGAAATATCATGGATCTCAATCTGATGGTCCTATGTGGTCAACTGGCCGCCGACGCCGAGCTAAGGGTCTTCGATGCCGGAACACGTCTCATTCGTTATCTGGTCACTGTGCGAGCCGACCATCCCAAGCGTCGAACGGATGTGATACCGGTGACCCTCTGGGACCCGCCGGACGACCTGGTGGCCGACCCCGGTGAGAAAGGAGACCGGATTTGGACTTGCGGGTCAGTGCAGAGACGGTTCTGGGAGAGTCCTGACGGGCGCACCAGTCGTATCGAGTTGGTCGCCGAACAGGTCAACTTCGAGGAGATCGACGAACTCGAGCCGGTGACGGCCGATTAGCCCTGCGGAGAGTTGGGCTGTCTCAGGGTTGAGGGGGCGCCTATCGTGGGGATTTGTCTGAATCTCGTGGCTTTCTCACGCCCAAATGGGTGATCTCACATCTGGTGGTGCTCCTGGTGGTCATTCTCTTTGTTCGACTCGGGTTCTGGCAGCTGGATCGATTCGAGGAGCGCCGCCTTGAGAACACTGTGGGCCAAGCCCGGTTCGCGGAAGAGCCTGTAGACATAGTGGTCCTTCTCGACTCCGTCGGCGCCGACGTGGAAAGACTCGAGTATCGGCGGGTAGTCGCAACGGGAGTCTTCTACCCCGAGGACGAATTGCTGGTGCGCTCCCAGGTGTATCGAGGCACCGCAGGGTTCCATGTGATCACCCCACTGGTGGGGGAGAGCGGCGGAGCAATTCTGGTGAATCGTGGCTGGGTGTCGTTGGGCCTAGACCAGGTACCGGCGATCGAGGCTCCACCTCCCCCGGGGAAGGTAACTGTGGAGGGATGGGTGCATCTGTCCCAGGAGAGACCACCACTGGGGCCTGTCGACCCCGAGGAAGGACGACTGACGACGACGAGTCGTGTTGATATCACCAGAATCCAGCAACAGATGGAGATGCCGCTTGCGCCGGTGTATCTCGTTCTGATAGGGGAGGGGAGCGGAGAACGGCCTATATCGGTGCGTCCCCCTGTCTTCGACGATGACGGTCCTCATCTTGCTTACGCCATCCAGTGGTTTGGGTTCGCCCTGATCGGCCTTGTCGGATATCTGTTCTTGGTTCGCAAACAGCGAGGACGGTCAACCTGATTCCGAAACCTTGGCCAGACCCTCCACAACCTCGTAGAGGTCCTTTCCAACTATCTGGCCGGGATCGAATCGGATCTTCGCCGAACGCGATCCAGCCCCAACCACCACCCAATCGTGTTCCACGACACGACTATCGATCCACACCGGAAGATCGTCGGGAAGACCGAAGATCGTCACGCCGCCGATCTCTTGGCCTGTCAACTCCTTTGTCAGCGGAGCAGATGCGAAGCTGACCTTCCTCACACCCAGACGACGTCTGACCACCCCGTTGACATCGAGACGGTCGGTCGCCAGCACCACACACACCGCGTTGTGTCCTTCCGGCTTTCGCGAGGCGACAACAATGGCATTGGCCGACCTCTCCAGCGGGACCCCGTAGGCCTCACAGAAAGCGGCCGTGTCGGCGAGTTCGGGGTCACAGTCCATCTCTTCGTATTCGATCGACGCCGCCTCGAGATCAGCAATTACGCGTGGGTCGGCTGGCATAGCCTTCCACCATACGGGTCGGAACGGCGAACGGGTTCGTTCAGGGATGCGTCGCTACAGTGGTCGTGCGCAACCCCGCCACCGAGGGCCACCATTTTGGACCGACTGATCGAGTGCGTTCCCAACTTCAGCGAGGGGAACGACCTGAGCGTTATTCGGCTGATCACCGACGAAATCGAAGCCGTGGATGGCGTGAAGCTTCTGGATGTCGACCCTGGCAAGGCCACCAACCGCACGGTGGTCACCTTCGCAGGGACTCCTGAGGAAGTCGTCGAGGCCGCGGTACGCGGTGTCCGCAAAGCCTCAGAACTGATCGACATGACCAAGCACTCCGGGGAACATCCCCGTTTTGGCGCCACGGATGTCTGCCCGCTCGTGCCCATTACCGGCGTCACCATGGAAGAGACGGTCGAGTATGCCCGGGAGTTAGCGAGAAGACTGGGCGAGGAGGTCGGGCTAACCGTCTATTGCTATGAAGATGCTGCCACCAGGCCGGAGCGTCGAAATCTCGCCGACGTGAGAGCCGGCGAGTACGAAGGCCTCGCAGAGAAACTCGCCGACCCGCACTGGGAAGCTGACTTCGGACCTTCAGAGTTCAATCCACGCTCCGGTGCGGCCGCTGTCGGAGCGCGCGACTTCTTGGTTGCTTACAACGTCAATCTCAACACTACGTCAACCCGTCGAGCCAACGCGATCGCGTTTGATGTTCGCGAGAAGGGACGGATGAGACGCAAGGGTGATCCGCTCACCGGCGAGGTTGTACGCGACGCTGACGGTAACCCGGAGTGGGTCCCAGGGTCTCTGAAGAGCGTTAAGGCCATCGGCTGGTACATAGACGAGTTTGGCGTCGCTCAGATCTCGATGAACCTGACGAACATCTCGCTCACGCCGATCCACGTTGCCTTCGACGAGTGCAGCGAACGGGCCCGAGACAGGGGAGTGCGGGTGACAGGATCCGAGCTCGTGGGCCTCATTCCGCTCCATGCCATGCTCGACGCTGGACGATATTTTCTACGCAAGCAACAACGCTCAACCGGAGTGTCCGATTCCGAGCTGATCAAGATCGCGGTCAAGTCGATGGGGCTCGACGAGCTCAGTGAGTTCGATCCGAAGAAGAAGATCATCGAGTACGTCCTTACCGACGAAACCACCCCGAGACTGGTAGATAAGTCGCTGGGGACATTTGTCGAAGAGACAGCGTCCGAATCACCGGCGCCGGGTGGCGGATCGGTTGCTGCGGCTCTTGGGGCTCTGGGCGCCGCTCTGGGCACCATGGTCGCCAACCTCTCCTCCCACCGTCGGGGCTGGGATGACCGCTGGGAAGAGTTCTCCGACTGGGCAGAGAAGGGAAAGGTCTGCCAGGAGGAGCTCCTGGGTCTTGTGGATGCCGACACCGAGGCTTTCAATTCGATCCTCGACGCTTTTCGGCTCCCTCGAGGCACCGAGAAGGAACGTGAAGCACGAATGGCCTCAGTAGAGGCAGCAACCAGCCACGCCATCGAAGTGCCAATGAAGGTGATGGAAGTCTCACTCGAAGCGATGGAGACGATCTGGGCCATGGCAGACATCGGACAGGAGACCTCGGCTTCCGATGCGGGGGTGGGAGCACTCTGCGCCCGAGCGGCGATAAGAGGTGCCTATCTCAACGTGCGGATCAACGTCAAAGGTCTGAGCGATCAGACGACCGCCACCGAACATCTCGATCGAGGTGCCGAGATGGAGAAGCAAGCGAACGTGATGGAGCGCGAGATACTTGCCCTGGTCGACAGGAACATCCAGAACGATGAGTGAATACGACGACAAGACCTACGGCGCCAGGTGGGCGCCTCACTACGACGAGATCTATGAGTTGATCGAGGACGCCACACTGGACCTTCTGGTCAGCATGGCCGGATCGTCGCCCAGAGTGCTCGAACTCGCTGTCGGTACCGGGCGAATAGCCATTCCGTTGTCTCAGAGAGGCGTGAAGGTCACCGGAATCGAGGTCTCCGACGAGATGATCACCCGGATGAGGGCAAAACCCGGGGGAGAGGCGATCGAGGTAGCAGTCGGGGACATGGCCGATGTCGACGTGGAAGACGTCTTTCCGGTGGTCTTGCTCGCTTTCAACACGATCTTCGCCTTGCTGACTCAAGAACGACAGATCGAATGTTTTCAGAACGTGGCTGATCACCTGGAGCCGGGAGGGCGATTCGTACTCGACTGCTTTGTGCCGGACATGAAGCGGTTCGATGACCACAACACCCGAATGGGGGTCTCCAGCATCTCCTCAAATGAGGAACACGCAATCGAGATGTCGATTCACAGTCCGTTGAAACAGAGGATCACATCCCACATGGTGCGACGACAGGACGACGGTCAATCGCTTGTTTTGCCCGTGGAGATTCGTTACGCCTGGCCTTCAGAGCTCGACCTCATGGCACGTTTGGCCGGTCTCGAACTCGAGAACAGGTGGGGCTGGTATGACAAACGTCCCTTCACAGAGGCGTCCGGTCAACACGTATCGGTCTACCGCAAGCCGTCCTAGAGATTCACCATCTACAACAGCTCAGTGAGTGTGTTCGTGCTCGTGGTCGTGACCGTCCGAAGCTTCCTGCTCGGCGATCTGAGCCCGGACGTCTTCCATGTCGATCTCCTTGACCTGACCTACGAGGTCTTCGAAAGCCTGACCGGGTAGCGCGCCTGGCTGGGAGTAGAGAACGATCTGATCACGAAAGACCATGAGGGTGGGGATGGAGCGAATCCCGAACTGCATCGCCAGCTCTTGTTCGGCCTCGGTGTCCACTTTGCCGAAGACGATGCCTTCATGTGTCTCCGAGGCACTCTCGAAAACAGGGGCGAACGACCTACACGGACCGCACCATTCGGCCCAGAAGTCGACGATGACCGTCTCGTTGTCACGAATTGTCTGATCGAATGTGTCTTTGGTGAGGGCTACTGTGGCCATCGTTGTCGAACCTTTCCTGGCGATGGGATTCTGGAGGTACAACCCACGAGGAGTTGCCGGTTATTCCACGTCTGATTTGACGACGAAGCGCATTCTAGGGTTCCTGACGCTCTTCGCCTCTGTCAAGCGAACGGATCGATCGGACCGAACCAGAGAATCGCCAACGTCATTGCGGCGCCGAGGACCGCCCCAACAACGAGCGCCGTCCGCGCTCCGCGCAGATCCTGGGTTCGATCCGAGGCTGCCTCGAGCACACCCATGGCAAGCAGGATGTACACCATCCACACGATGTATATGAACAACCAGTGCATTTCGGCCCAGAAACCGGACTATCGCCGAGAGTAGTGGGAGGCGCTCCCCTTCTCGTTGTCAACTATCCATACGGCAGCGAAGGCAGGTTGGATCGCATCATTTACGGTATTCGTCCAGGCGTCAGTGATCTCACCCACGTCGAGCTTGTCTTGGAGCCTGGCGGCGAACTCCTCGGTGACAGTCGTCGCGCTGTATCCAGCGCGGTTGAATCGGCGGTCCACAACCCTCTGGACCCTCCGGCGAATTGGGTTGAAGAGAGCCGCAACGGCCAGAGTGGAGGCGGCTACGGCGAGACTGTTCTGCGAGGGAAGTATCGAGGTGGTCAGGGTAACGACCCCAGCGAACACGGCTGCCAGGATCACCACGATCAAGGCATATGAAAGGGTGCGGGAGATGATCCGATCGATCTCAAAGAGTCGATACCGGGTGATGGCGATGGTTATCGAAATCGGAATACTCGCAATTGATGGTACGAACAGCAGCGAGAACAAAGCTCCTTCGCCGTCTGTCCAACTCTGGAGAACGAGCGCCACGGTGTGGGCACCGCTGAAGAGCACAGCTGCGTAGAGAACCCACTTGATCTGGGTTCGGATGATGGACGAAGAACGCCGGTAGCGGACAATCATGGCAACGAGCCCACCAAGTGCCATCAATGCGAGCCCAAGACCCCAGACGGCTCCGAACAAACCCTCATTGAAGAAATTGGCGGGGAGGAGTCCGATCGGGTTGGCTATCACCCACTCCTGGGAGGGTGGACCGAACTCTTCGGTGAATAGCCCCAGTGTGAGGACTGTGCTCACCATGAGTCCTTCCAACCAGGCAGCCCATCTCCACCGGGGTGTGAGGAAGTGACCGGTGGGAAAGACGAAGAGAAGATGAAAGATGGGAAAAAAGATGCCCAACCACATTGTGGAAGACAGAACGATCGTCAGGTAATTCCAGAACGTTGGTTCTACGGGCGCCTCCAGAATGAACGGAGTGACCGTGGCGTCGACCAGAACCGCGCTTCCGATGATGAACAGCAGCCATGAGATCCGATTGCCCGGCTGTCGGGTGGCAATGATCGCACCGAGGGTGGTGAACAGGACCGGCAACACCAACCACCCGATGGCGCCTATCACCCCGGCCAAAACTTCGGGAATGGCGCTTGAAGGAAGAGGACGCCAAGAAGACCAACGCTGGTCACGGCGACAAAGCCCGTCCAAATCCAGGGAAACGAGATACGACGCATATCGGTCAAGGGCAGGTCAATATCGGCACGACTCCCGAATCCTCGCAGATCGTCGTTACGAGAACGTCACGAAACCGAAGAGAGAGTGTCCACGAGCCGTCAAGCGTTATGGGAGAACTCCTCGATCTGTTCCGCCAGAAACCGCCGGTCGACCTCCGCCGCTGCGAGGTGAGCGGCGCGTTCAAAGGCGGTCTTGGCCGCTTCACTATCTCCCAGCCGCCGCAGCATTGTTCCGCGTGCTGCATGCATCAGGTGATAGCTGTCGAGATCGGCTGCGACTGCGTCGATGGCCGTGAGGGCAGCGTTTGGACCCTCGACCTCAGCAACGGCGATGGCCCGATTGAGTGCCACCACCGCTGTTGGCATGACCTCGAACAGATGATCGTAAAGGGTGAGAATCTGAAACCAATCGGTTGCCTCGAACGTGTCGGCATCGCAGTGCACGGCCTGGATAGCGGCCTGGAGTTGATAAGGACCCGGATGGTCGCGGCGGATGAAGGCGCGTACGATGTCATGGCCTTCTTCGATCATCGGCCGGTCCCATTTGGCCCGGTCCTGGTCGCCCAAAAGCACGAGGGCACCGCCGGCGGTACGGGCCGGCATCCTCGACTCGTTGAGCAGCAACAGTGCTACCAACCCGGCCGCTTCGGGCTCGTCGGGCATCAACTCGACCAAAGAGCGAGCAAGTCGAATCGCATCGCTCCGCAACGACGTCCGGTCCGTGTCATCGACACCGGTGTTGTAGATGAGGTAAACCACCGAGAGGACGGAGCGGAGTCGGGCGGGTAGGTCGGTGTCTGACGGTATTCGATAGGGGATCCTGGCCGCTTTGATCTTGTACTTGGCTCGGACGAGGCGTTTGGTCATCGCCGACTCGCTGACCAGGAACGATCGAGCCACCTCATCCACAGTCAGGCCGCCCAGCAGCCGGAGCGTCAACGCCACCTGGTGCTCGGTTCGCAACGCCGGATGACAACAGGTGAAGATCAGTCGGAGTTGGTCATCACCCACAGGTCCGTCGTCCTCCCAACTGTGGTCGGGGTCGTCCGATCTACTTTCCACCGCTCCAAGCTGCCCATGAAGCTCACGGCCCCGCACCGAGCGGCGGAAGTCATCGATGGCACGATTTCGCGCGGTAGTGACGATCCACCCCGCCGGGTTGGACGGGATGCCTTCGCTTCGCCAGCGTTCGCTTGCCACAACAAAGGCATCTTGAACAGCGTCCTCGGCAAGGCCGATGTCTCCGAAGACACGGATCAGCGTGGCCACCGCCTGCCCGTACACCTCACGGAACACACGTTCCACTTCTGTTGTGTCCCGATGGGCGGCGATTAACGGCGTCAATCGCTCAGGAGCCTGGCATGTCGAAGAATGGAGTGACCTCGATCGGATGATTGATTGCGTCAACCACCTTGCCGGCCCAGACGAGCGCAGCGTCGAGATCGTCAGCGTTGATGATGTAGAACCCGGCGATGTGCTCTTTCGACTCGACAAACGGCCCGTCGGTCATGACTAGATCGCCCTCGTTCGAACGGACGACGGTGGCGGTGTCGGGGTCATGGAGTCGGCCTGTGAAAACGAAGGTACCGCTCGCCTTCATCTCAGCTTCGAGCGCATGGACTCGTTCCATGAAGGTCTGCATTTCCTCGGGTTCCATCGGCGCACGGGCCCTGCCCTCAACGGCGTATGTGGACAACAGATACTGACTCATGAGCTACTCCTCAGTTTGGTGCGGGCCTTTCCCGCATTCACCCTCTCTACGAACGGAATCGGCCGCCGAGGACACCATCCACAAGAATAGTCTTCAACGATTTCTGCTCCTGAGGCACAGGGGGAGAGGTAATTGCTCAGAAGATGGCGTGTTTGACATAAGCGCCCATAATCCACGTTATGTCAAGCTAGAGATGATGCCCTACATCCCCCCTGGTAGGGCACCTATCCCCTGCGATCAACCGCCCAACCGGGGCCACCCCTAACCCTACGCCAACCAGCATCACCCCGGTAACAGCCGAGGTCACACCAACGCGCCCGAAGACCCCCTTGACAACCAAACAGTGCCGTTATGAAGCGGCCGAAGTCCTTTGGAGAGGGCGGGTTGGGTACGGTGGTCTGGTGCTCGATATTCAGTTTGCAAATAGCGGCGACGTTGATGTTGCGTATCACGTGGTTGGGAATGGCCCGGTCGACATAGTGTATGTGATGGGTGCCTGGACCCATCTCCAGGTCGATTGGGAGCTCCCGGCGTTTCGTCGTTTTTGTGAACGGCTCGGCGAGTTTGGTCGAGTGATTGTGTTTGACAAGCGTGGGATGGGGATGTCGGATCGTGTTCCTGGTGCTACGAGTCTCGATGTGCGGATGGACGATATCCGGGCGGTGATGGACGACGTTGGAAGTGATTCGGCGGCTGTGATTGGAAGCTCTGAAGGTGGTCCGCTGTCGATGTTGTTCGCAGCGGCTCACCCTGACCGAACCTCTGCGTTGATACTTATGGGAGCCGAAGTTCGGGAGCGCAAGGACGAGGATTGGCCGTGGGGCGAGCAGACAGCCGAAGAGCATGAGGCTTCCCTTCCTCTCTATCGCGAGCGATGGGGCAAACCGGGCGGACGGTTCATGGAGTTCTTCGCACCCAGCCAAGAACAGACGCAGTGGATCACGGACTGGTCTGCTCGTCTGCAGGCCAATGCCAGTACCCCAAGTGGTGCCATGGCGTTTCAGGAGATGGCTTTCAACATCGATGTCCGCGGTATCGCCTCATCCGTACAGGTGCCTACGTTGATTCTTCACGCTGAAGACGACCGAATCTGTCATGTCGAGAACGGTCGGTTCCTCGCTCGCGAGATTCCTGATGCTCGATATGTGGAACTGGAAGGGGCTGATCATCTCCCGTGGTTTGAACCTGACCTAGCCCTCTCCGAGATCCGTGAGTTCCTGACTGGTTTCCGAGTGGCGGCAGAACCCGACCGGGTTCTGGCGACGGTTCTCATCACAGACGTGGTCCAGTCGACACGTACTGCTGTCGATCTTGGCGACCAGCGGTGGCGCGAACTCCTCGAAGCCCACAATGATCTGGTTCGAACTGAGATTGTCCGATTCCGGGGAGCGGAAGTGAACACGACGGGCGACGGGTTCATCGCCACGTTTGACGGTCCAGCTCGGGCGATTCGATGTGCCCAGGAGATCGGGCGCCGAGCACGGCACCTTGGCGTGGAGGTGAGGGCAGGTGTCCACACCGGCGAGGTTGAGAAAGTTGGATCGGATATCGCTGGTGTTGCTGTGCACATCGCAGCGCGGATCGCCGCTCATGCAGGAGCAAGCGAGGTGCTCGCCTCCAGCACAGTACGCGATCTCGTGGCCGGATCAGGGCTCGAATTCGAGGACCGAGGCCTGCAAGAACTCCGAGGTGTTCCTGGCGAATGGCGAACGTTCGCTGCCATCAGTTAGAAACGGCCCCATACAGCACAACCAAGGTACGACAATCAGGCCACACATAAACCAGCTGGGGGAGAATGGGTCTGAGTTCGTGACGTAGTTCGGCCTGGGAAACTCCCCACCACTTGTGGTCCGTATGGATCCACTGGAGGTGGATGATGACAGAAGAGATGAGCAGTGGTCGGAATCTCCAAGTCGACATCTTCGAACCCCGGCGGCTCCGAGAGAATATCGATCACGCTCAATTGGTTCGCTACGAGTGGGATTGGGTCTGCACCGGCTCCCTTCAGGCGTTTACCGCAGCACTGAACACGGCATCGGCGATGTCACGATCGAAGGGCTCATCGAACGTGAGGAAGCTAGCGATCACGGTCCATGAGTCCACGCGGCTTCCCTGGAATTCGATGAAGAATCCTCCATCGAAACCGGAGACGTCGAACGTCATGCCGAATCGAGCGCCTGTTTGGGATCCGGCCACAATTACTTCCTCGATCGTGAATGTGAAGTCTTCAACAGGGACGTCAGCCGTCAGAATCTCCGTCACCGCCTCGGTCATGCACTCCAGGCCTTCCTGGCTGGCGAAGATCCGCTGGAAGACAGCGAACGCTTCGGCGGCCTCGGCTTCGCTATTGAACACCCGTGCCTCGATCGAGCCACTCTGACCGGGGAAGGGTGGGGTGGCCGAGGGGCCCTGAAAATCGGTGACTAGCGCCGCTGCGGAGACATCATCGAGATTGGACAGATCGAATTCATCAGCCAGCGGGCACAACTCGTAAACATTGTCATCGCCCTCGTCGAATTCGTCGGTGGGGCCAGTAGTGACCGTCCAATCATCATCGAATACCGCCTCAGCGGCTGCAGTTTTGGCGGCCACCACCGCATTTGCGTCGATGTCTGACACCGCCTCGGTGGTAGTCGTATCCGGCGGAGCAGTCGTCGTGGTTTCGATGGTGACAGGAACTGTCGTGGTGGTCTCCACTCCCCCACTGTCAGAGTCCGTCGAGGAGGATGTGGTCGTCGTGGTCTCGGAGGCGCCTCCGCAGGCGGCGAGAACCAGAACGAGGACGATGGCAATGCGGAGTCGATGGTTCATGAACGCATGCTACGCCCACTGAGCCCGTGATTTGAGGTGGATTCGACCCTTCCCCTTGTGACGCGACACGGAGAAGGGTTACAATGTCCGGCGTGACTCGTGCAAAGCGTTTCGAGCTTCTCCTTCTCATGTAGGGCGACGCGCACATTTCCGCTGTCGCCCGCCCCCACCCAGGGGGTCTTTTTCATTTCCCGGCCATTCAATCCCATCCACACCTATCAAGGACACTCTGATGCCTCCTCCAAATGTCACGCCAAAGAAGATGCCCTTCGAGAAGTACGGCCCATATCTGCCTCTTGTCCTGGAAGATCGGACCTGGCCAAACCGCGTCATCGAGAAGGCACCCAGATGGTGTTCGGTCGATCTGAGGGACGGGAACCAGGCCCTGATCGACCCGATGGATTCGTCTCGCAAACTCCGCATGTTCCAAGCGTTGGTGCAGATGGGATTCAAGGAGATCGAAGTGGGTTTCCCCTCGGCGAGCCAACCCGACTACGACTTCGTGCGCCGGCTGATCGAGGACGATCTCGTTCCCGAAGATGTCACCATTCAAGTGCTGGTTCAATGTCGGGACGAGCTCATCGAGCGCACCTACGACTGCATCAAGGGTGCCCGGGAGGCAATTGTTCATTTCTACAACTCCACCAACCCCCTTCAGCGGGATGTCGTCTTCGGGCTCGACAAGGAGGGCATAAAGGAGATAGCGGTCGATGCCGCCAAGGTCTGCCGGAAGTTGGAAGAGACGATGGAGGACTCCGTCATTCGGTACGAGTACTCACCGGAGAGTTTCACACTCACAGAGCCTGACTATGCAGTGGAAGTCTGCGAGGCAGTGATGGATGTCATGGATCCGACACCCGACAACCCGATCATCTTCAACCTGCCGGCCACCGTCGAGTGTTACTCCCCGAATGTCTATGGCGATGTCATCGAGTGGTTTGGGCGGAATGTCCGAGACAGGGATTCTGTGATCCTCAGTCTTCATCCCCATAATGATCGCGGATGCGCTGTCGCCGCTGCCGAATTTGGGGTCATGGCCGGAGCGGACCGGGTTGAAGGCACTTTGTTCGGCAATGGCGAGCGCACCGGCAACGTCGACTTGGTGAATCTCGCGATGAACCTGTTCGCCAACGGAGTGGATCCTGAGCTTGATATCAGCGACATCGATTCTCTCCGACGAACCGCTGAGTACTGCAACCGCCTACCAGTGCACCCCCGACACCCCTATGTCGGAGATTTGGTCTACACAGCCTTTTCCGGTTCGCATCAGGACGCGATCAAGAAGGGCTTCGATGCGCTGCCGGATGACTACGACTCGTGGGGCGTGCCCTATCTGCCCATCGACCCCAAGCACACCGGTCGAAGCTATGAGGCGGTAATCAGGGTCAACTCACAGTCCGGCAAGGGCGGTGTCGCCTATGTGATGAAGGAAGAGCATGGCTTCGACCTGCCCCGAAGATTGCAGATCGAGTTCTCCAAGACCATCCAACACATCACCGAGGACAGCGGCACTGAGATAACCCCCGACTCGATGTGGGCCTCGTTCCAGGCCAAGTATCTGCCATCCACCCCCAGGCTCAGCTTGCGTAGCCATGAACTGCACACAATGACCAGCGAAGGACACGGCCGGACCAGTGTCAGTGCTCATCTCGAGTTCGACGGCAAGGAGGTCAGCGTCCGCGGCGAGGGTGACGGACCCGTCGAAGCCTTCGTGCACGCTCTTTGCGAGCATTGGGGCGACGTATTCGACGTCGTCGACTATTCCGAACATGCCATAGGACGCGGTGCGGATGCTCAGGCCGTCGCCTACGTCGAGAGTATTGGGGAAGAAGGGCTCCTCCGATGGGGTATCGGAGTCGACTCCAACATCACCACAGCCTCTCTTCTCGCTGTCCTCTCTGCATTTGAACACCAGCAGTCATAGAGCCAAGGCCTGGTGCGTGCTCGGCCAGATTTGGCTAGAAGGCAACCAGTCGTAGCCTCACATACGTATGACACGCAACGATTCGGAGTCCCCTGAACGTCAGGCCGTTGCGTCGATGGGTCAGAGCTGGCATCTGATAGGCCGGCAAATACGGAGAGCTCCTCGGGAGTTTGCCGTCGGCGGCGTTGGCGCAATCTTGTTCGCCGCCATGACCATCGTTTCCTCCTTTGTCATCGGATGGATCATGGACTCGGTGTTGCTGCCGGCGGTCGACACCGGTGAGGTTGCGGTGGCAACCCTGGCTGGGGCCGCAGCTCTCGTCATTGGAGTGTCGGTTGCTCGAGCCGTTGGGATCACCCTGCGCCGCATGGGCGCCTATTTCGCCCAACATCGAATCCAGTATCGGGACCGGATCGCCGTTACCGATCGTTATCTCGATCTACCCGTCGAATGGCATCGTCGTCATTCCACCGGACAGCTGCTGGCCAATGTCAACGAAGACGTCGAAGCGGCTTCCTTCGTCGCCGCTCCCCTACCGATGGCCTTTGGGGTCGTGATCATGCTCATCGTCACGGCGATCCTTCTCCTTATCACCGATCCCTTTCTGGCGTTGATCGGTTTCGCCGTAGGCCCGGCTCTGATGATCGTCAACTACACGTTCCAGCGACGGATGAGGGCCGTTGCTGCCAAAGCGCAGCGACTCAGGGCCGAGGTCGCCGACATTGCCCACGAGTCGTTCGATGCGGCTCTGGTGGTCAAGACCCTCGGCCGGGAGGATGCCGAAGTAGGTCGATTTGGAGAGAGATCCGACGCGCTGAGAGATCGCATGGTCGAGGTTGGCCGTATCAGGGCGGTCTTTGATCCTGTGATCGAGGCATTGCCAAGCATCGGAATCCTGGCCGTTCTGGCAGTGGGTGCGTGGAGGGTTGATCAGGGGGTCCTGACCGCCGGCTCCCTCATAGCCTTTGCCTACCTCTTCAGGCTCGTCGCCCTACCTATGCGGGTGTTCGGATGGTTGCTTGGTGAGCTCCCTCGCTCAGTAGTTGGGCTCGAGCGGATAGAGGCTGTCCTCAACGAGGAGGCACGGGTTGAATACGGGACTCAGCTCTCACTGGAGAAGGGTGGAGCGGAAACTTCGGCGGAGGCCGTCAGATACCTCTATGCGGAGACCGAGCACGCCGACCTTTCCGCCGGCGGTGGCAGTACAGAAAGTCTTGAGAACGATGACGAGCGTCGCGGAATCGAATCGGTCACCCTGAATGTCAGCGCCGGCACGAGGGTTGCCCTCGTGGGCTCCACAGGTTCGGGCAAGTCAACCGTTGCCCACCTGCTGGTGCGGCTCTTCGACCCGGAGAAGGGAGAGATCTGTCTCGACGGCAGAGGTCTCGTCGATCTAGATCGAACAGCTCTCGCCGATGCCGTCACCATCGTCTTCCAGGAGACGTTCCTCTTCAACGACTCGGTCTATCACAACATCACTTTGGGTGAGCCGTTCGACGAGGCCGACGTTGTGGCGGCAGCCGAACTTGCCCAGGCCGACGAATTCATCAATCAACTTCCGGATGGCTACGCCACGGTGGTCGGTGAGCGCGGAGCCTCACTCTCTGGAGGGCAGAGGCAGCGCATCGCGATCGCCCGGGCCCTGGTGCGAGAGCCGAGACTTCTTGTTCTGGACGACGCCACCTCCGCTGTCGATCCGGCCGTGGAAAGCGCGATACTGGACGGTTTGGAGCAGTTGGACACCAGTGTGGTCATCGTTGCCTACCGGCGCTCCTCCATAGTCGTCGCCGATGAGGTCATCTACATCGAGGACGGCCGGATCATGGACCGCGGCACACACGAGGCGCTCTACAGGTCCCTGCCCGCCTATCGGAGCCTCATCGATGCGTACGACCAGATGGAGGAGCCGGCGTGACCGCCGGAGCCACCGTAGAGTCCGCTCGGAAGCGGGACGCCCCGACCGGCGCCATGGCCACCATCCGCCGAGGGCTGAGTCTTTCGCCCGAGCTACGTCGCGGGCTTGGAGGGACCATTGCCATTGCCCTGGTGGCAACAGCCGGCAACGTTATCGTCCCCATCGCCGTCCAGCAGATAATCGATGGTGGTCTTGAGGACGGGGCGATCGACATTGGCTTCGTCGTCCAGATGACTCTCATTGCGCTGGTGGCGGTTCTGATCACGGCAGGCGCAACCGGGTGGATGCATCTCCGGCTGGCGAGAGTTGCCGAAACCGCTCTATCGGGTCTCCGCATCCGCGCCTTTCGACACATCCATGACCTCTCGATGCTCCACCAGGCTTCTGAGCAGAGAGGTGTGCTTGTCGCACGGGTCACCTCCGATGTCGACCAGATAAGCCGCTTCATGCAGTGGGCAGGTCTCATGATCATCATCAACGGCGGCCAGGCAATTCTGGCCCTCATTGTCATGCTCGTACTCTCAGTGCCGCTCGGTCTGATTGTCCTTGGGCTGGTGCCATTCATAGTCCTAGTGATTCGTTGGTTCCAAAGCCGTCTCGAAGTCGCCTACCTCAAGGTCCGTGAACGGGTCGGTCGCATGCTTGCGCTTCTGGCGGAGACCGTGGTCGGTGCTCCCGTTATACGCGCCTACGGCATCGAGTCGGGGACCCGTGAGCGCCTGGAGGAGGCAATCGAAAGTCATCGGAGTGCCGCAGTGAAAGCAGGAACGTTGTCAGCTGCCTTCTCGGGTGCAGGCGAAGCCACATCGTCTGTGGTTGTGGCTGCGGTCCTGGTGGTCGGAACGATACTCGCGGCTCAGGGGACCACGACCATAGGCACCGTCGTTGCGTTCCTGTTCCTGGTCCAGCTATTCATCCAGCCGGTCCAAATAATGGGGGAGGCGGTCAATGAGGCACAGACAGCGGTCGCCGGCTGGAGACGGGTGCTCGACATACTGGACATCGCCCCCGACGTCGCCGACCCCGGGCCGAACGGTGTCGATCTTCCACGCCAGCCCGTAGGGGTCCACTTCGAGCGGGTGACTTTCCGCTATCCGCAATCAGGTCAAATCGCTGCCGAAGCCACGGCATCGCCGGCGTTACATGACACCACGATCAAGATTCCTCCAGAGCAGAGAGTGGCGATTGTGGGCGAGACAGGATCGGGTAAGACCACGTTCGCCAAACTTCTCTCCAGGCTGATGGATCCCACCGAGGGAACGGTGCTGATCGGAGACATCGATGTCAGCACCCTCAAGTTTGCGTCGCTCCGTGATCGTGTAGTGATGGTGCCCCAAGAGGGAGTCCTGTTTCGGGGCTCGATCGGGGACAACGTTCGAATGGGGCGCCTCAACGCCACCGACGAAGAGCTGGTCGCGGCCTTTGAGCATCTCGGTCTCCGCAATTGGCTCAGCGAGCTGTCATCAGGTCTCGACACCCAGGTCGGAGAACGGGGCAGCGCCCTTTCTGTGGGCGAGCGTCAACTGGTCACACTGGTACGCGCCGCGATTGCCGATCCCGATCTACTCATCCTCGACGAGGCGACCTCAGCCGTCGATCCGGCAACGGAAGTGCGGATAAGCCGGGCGCTGAACGAGCTCGCCGCAGGCCGAACAGTGGTGACGATTGCCCATCGTTTGTCCACGGCGGAGGCCGCCGACCGGATCCTGGTCTTCGATAACGGCGAAATCGTCCAGGACGGCACCCATACCAAGCTCAAGGCCGACGGAGGGGTGTACGGCAACTTGCACACCTCTTGGGAGCGAGGGACGTCCCAATAGCCCTGGCTTGACGTCGCGCTTTCGAAAAGCCGGGCCTAGAACCCGACCGCGACGACAGCGATGGAGATAGCGATGATGAGGGCGATCGGACCCCAGTATCTTTCCACCCTCGATTTCGAAGCAAAGTTGGCCAGAGCACCAAGGGTGAACAGTCCGGCGAGAATCCACAGAAGCCACTTTGTGTAGCTGCCCTCGGCGAGTCCGGTGTCCACTACTCCCCCGGCATCGAGCACGAAGAAGAATACGACCGGGTAGAAGATCGCGCCAACAAATCCGCTTGCCACCCGAAGTCGGGTTGGGAGCACTCCGGGATACCTTCCACCCCAGGCGGCTGCACCCGCCGGCGCGCCCAATGCGAGGGAGATCTGAAACACGGTGATCAGGGCTATCCCGGCGGCGGCAACGACGGCTGCTGTTTCCATGAGCCGGCACGGTAGCTAGCGGTCCGCGCACGTTGGCGCGTTATTGCCGGGCGACATACTGTGTGGTCATGTTTGGTCCGCTCAACGGCGTTCGGATTGCCCTGGTATCCGCAGCGGCTCTTGCCTCACTCGCTGCGTTCTTCGCCGGCTTCACCGGCGCCGGAGTGCTGCTGTTGGTCGGGATTGCGATCCATGGAGCCGGCTGGCTCTATCTGTACAACCATCGAGATCCCGACGCCACCGATCTGATTCGAAAGAGCTGAGGTTGCCCGAACTACCGACCGGTGCTCAAGGCTCACCAAACCCGACTCCCGGATCGACATCGGGTCCTTCCGCCTCTGAGTGAGGCTCCCAGATGGCCGCCACCGCGTCTTCGGCGAGACCCTGCCCGGCTTCCTCGTAGAGGTTGCGCGCCACATCGACACCGGCATCACGGAGCTCGAGTACCTGATCCGGATACCTGGCGATCGCCGCAATTTGAACATCCGGCATGAACTCCTTCGCTCGTTCCGCGCATAGGAGGTTGGACGGATGATTGTCCATCGAGATGACGATCAGTTCCACATCCGGCCGAAAGCGGAGACGATCCCAGAAATCTCGGTCGAGCCCATCACCACGGACCACGTTGCGTCCGTGATCGCGGTGCATCTCGATAACCGCTTCCTTCCGGTCCACTCCGACCACTACCGGGCCGCGGCTGGTGGCAACTTCATCGTAAGCGCCGGTCCCCACCCGTCCCATCCCGAAGATGATGACGCGTGCAGACCCACAATCGACAATTCCATCGTCCGCCAAAAGTGGCTGGCGTTGCAGGCGAGCGAGCCGACCCGACAGGGATCCATACATCGGGTAGCGAGCCGTGTCGGCAGCGGCGGCAAACACGAACGATGCCGCCACTGCAACAGCTATCACCGACACCCACTCTTGATCGAGTAGACCGCCGGCCTGACTTGCCGCGGCCACAATCAACCCGAATTCGCTATAGGTGGACAGTGTCAACGAAGAGTGAAACGCGGTGCGAGCTCTCAGCCGGAATCTTGTGAATAGCAAGAAGAAGAGAGCCCCCTTGACGGGTATGAGAATCAGGATCAACGCCGCAACCGCAAATGCCTCGAGCGGCGGCGTGCCTGCCAGCCCGATCGAAAGAAAGAATCCAACCAGAAAGAGGTCTTTGAAATCGAGCAGCCGATCGGCCATCTCACCCGCCCGTGGATGCGACGCCACCACAATCCCGGCCACGAGCGCACCGAGCTCCGGTTTGAGCCCGACCAGACTGAAACCACCGGCGCCTACGCCAATGGCGAGTGTGAATCCGAGAAGGACGAGGAGTTCGCCGCGCCCGCTCTGTGATACCAACCAGCCGAACAAGGGTCGCAACGCGAGGACTGCCAAGATCATCGGCAGCGCCCAAATCGTCGGCGCATCTCGAGCCACGAAAGCGAGAAACACCACGGCAAACAAGTCCTGGACAATCAGGACGCCCACCGCGAGTCGTCCCGACAGGGAACCCGACTCGTTCTTCTCCTCCAGGATCTTGACTGCGAAGACGGTGCTCGAGAAAGCGAAGGTGAAGCCAAGCAAGACGACCTGCCCCAGATCCAGACTCGAAACCATCGGGAATCCCACCACTGCAATGCCGAGCAGTGCAGCAGCCACGAGGGCGGTGGTGACGACAACTCCGAGTGTCGCTACCCCCCATACTTCGGGACGCGCCAGGAACCCGACCTTCAGCTTGAGTCCTATCCCAAACAACAGCAAGTAGACGCCGAGTTCGGACAAGGTCTCAATGGTCGCAGTGGTCTCAAAACCGACGGCTGCCAGCACAAAACCGGCTACCAGGTAGCCGACGAGCACCGGTAGGCGTGCCCGGGAGGCGGCGAATCCGAAGCCGAAGGCAACCACAACCAGGGCGATGTCCATCATGGTTCACATTACCGAACGGAACATCAGACTCCGGACAACAGTGACGGAACTACCCGGGCATCAAGGCATCCATCGCCAAAGTTGGTGGCCAGAGCACTAGATGGGGTTCAGCTAGCAAATGGACAATTCGCGTCGGTTTCAGGTGCGTAGCGGTCGGAGGTGGCCAGCGGGGGATGCGGTTGGCACGTTGAATTCGTAGCGCCCGAGGAAGTTGATGTGCTCGTGGCCGTTGGGAGCTATGTGGCGGGCAACGTCGTCGGGGATCGGGTCACCGATCTCTGTGAGATGCGTGAGGGCGGCTTCGAGGTAGGCGGTGTTCCAGCAGACGACGGCGTTGGTGATCAGCGTCAGACATTGAGCCTGGAGGTCTTGTTCGTCGGGGCGGCGGCGCATGAATTGGCCAAGGTTGGCGAAGAAGATTTTGCGCCGGAGCGCATGGAGCGATTCGCCTTTGTTGAGTTGGGCGAGGATCCGTCGCCGGTGTTTCTCGTCGTGCAGGTAGCGCACGAGCGAGATCGTCTTGACGACTCGTCCGTACTCTTGGATGGCTTTGGTGAGGTCGTTCTGTCGCGCTGAGGCTTGCAGTCGGGCGACGAGGAGTGACGCGGGGTTGTGGCCGTGGCGGATCGTGGCCGACACTCTCAGCATGTCGTCCCATCGATCGAGGAACCGCTCGGGCCGGATCTCGTGTCGGAGGAGCCCGGCAGCTGGTGTGCCGGTCGGTGTCGTTGGTAGTCGCCAGAGGCGCTGGTCGGCGATGTCTCTGATGCGGGGTGAGAACTTGAGGCCGCAGAGGTCGAACAGTCCGAAGACGAGGTCGGTGTAGCCGGCGGTGTCGGTGGTGTGTTCTTCGATGGTGATGTCGAGTTCGGTTTCGTTGTCGAAGATGGCGTCGAGGACGTAGGTAGCTTCGCGTTCGGTGGTTGGGATGAGTCGGGTGCCGTACTGGGCGTGCTGGTCGGAGGTCCAGGTGTAGATTGATGCGCCTTTGCCGGTGTAGTACCTGCGCATTGCTCGTGCGGAGGGGTTCTTGACGGTGAACGGGAATCGTTGCCCGTCCGACGATGACAGTGTCCCGGGACCCCATCGTTGTGCGATTGGCAGTGCGTGTTGGTAGTTGATGATTGTGTTGTTGGCGGCTTCGACGGTGTCGTGGCGGACGTGCCAGTTCTGTGTCCAGGCGAGCTGACTCTCATTGAACCGTGAGCTTCGCGCCATGTCGGCAAGGCCGAGGTTGCAGCCGTTCGCTACGAGCACGGCAAGGAGTCGCGCGCCGTGGTCGGTTGTCCGGTTGGTTGAGTTGTTGGCGTGAGTGAATCTGTCGAGGTAGCCGGTCCATGAGTGGACGTCGAGGAGAAGGTCGACTACATCGATTGCCGGCAGCAGCGCCTCGACACGCTCGCGGGCGGCGTCGGTGTCTGGGTCCACTTCTTCGGCGTCGAGGGCCGGGACGATGAGGCGGTCGTTGTCGATGCGTACACCTTGCGCGTCGTTGCTGGCGAGTGTTTCGTTGAGGTCGACGAGGTTGGCGGTGAGATGTTCGCCGAGTTGAGCGAGGCGTTCGTGGCCGTCGAGGCTGATCCCTGTTTCTGCGGTGATGGAGGGCCTGAGATGCTGCCAGTCGAAATCTGGGAGTAGGTAGTTGACCGGGTTCTGGTGGCGGCGGCTGTGGTCAACCCACAGGTTCGCTCCCCGTAGCGCGGCTCGGGTCTCGAAGAGCGTGGCGATCTCCCACGCATGGCGATCGATCTTGCCGATATCTCGATCGGTCATGGCGCGTTGCCAAGCTCGTGGAGCGAACTCGGTCGGAGCGTCGGACGGGACGAGGCGGGCGCCGCTGGTGTTCAGTGTGCGAAGAGTGTCGATGGCGGCGAGGAGCTCGCTTGCTGAGCTGTTCCCGTGGAACTCGAATGCGTCGATCACTGCTGGTGCGAATTGGCGGATCGTGCTGTAGCGAGAGGTCAGAAACTCGATGTGGTTGTCGGATTCTGGTCGGGCGATTTGTTCGGCCTGCTCGACCGCCTCCATGAACGACCCACCTGTGACGCTGTCGATGATTCGGTGGCGCAGCTCATTGTCGGGGATGGTGTCGTCGAGCACGATGCGTCCGATTCGGCTGAACAGTCGCACGGTCGTGTTCGCTGCGGTGGCGGTCTTCTTGCGGGCGCTGTCGAGTTGGAAGCGTGCGCGTCGATCGGCGTCGCCGAGTGCTGTGTCGAACAACTCGAGGATCTCGTCGGTGAGTGAGTACAGCGTTTCGGTCAATGTGGCTACGACGATCTGGTAGCGGCGCGCCGGATCGGAACGGCGTAGTGCTTGGGGCGACAAGCGACGGCCGAGTCCGGCGAGATGGCGGACGCGGTTCGGGTTCAAGCCAACCACAACCATCGGGTTGAGACCGATCGCCCGTAGTTCCCTGAGCTTGTTGATCTGGACCCCGATGACCCTTCCGAGCGGCTCGGTTGCTTGCTGGGAGAACCAGGTGAATCGGGTGATCCGCTCGTCGTCGTCGACTTCGAGGAGCTGATCGAACTGATCGCGGGTCGACCGGCTGATGCCAGTGGCGAGGATCCGCCACGTCTCCTCGGTTGCCGTCTGGCGGGCAGTCGCAACGAGGCGCTCTAACACGCTGACGCCCGGCCGCACCTGTCGTTCGGCCTTCAGGTGGTCACATGCCATCCGGAACAGCACGATCGGTCGGTCGTGTTCCAACGCTTGCTCCACGATCCAGTCACCCAGCGCCTTTAGCCCACCGGGCTCCAGCCGAGAGAAGTCGAGGTGGCGTTCGATCTCGTCGATGTGATCACTGACGGTGTGTTGGCGGGCCGTGTAGTCGCCAAGGTCAGCGGTGTCGACGTCGAGCTGGTTGGCGACGAACTGGATCGCCGAGTCTGGTGCCGTAGTGACGTCGGGCGGAATGAAGCCAAGGAGGCGGAGCGCTCCGACCTGCAACCCGCCGGCGAGGCGACCGCCCGTGCCGTATCGTCGAGCGATGATGTCGGCGTGGTCTTCGGCGGTGAGCGAGAAGCAACTCGTCAGATCATCCGGGTCGATCTCGGCTGGGAACCGATCAAGAGCGTCGTGCTCGGACGACGATAAGAACCGTCCGCGCATGATCGACACCTCCCAGCAGTAGTGATACTCACACAGTATCTACCAAACTGCTATCTTGGAGTCCAGACGGGACAAGATGTTTCGCGACCTCAAGAAACGGTGAACGATGCTGAATATCTCCCATAAGGCTCGAAACTGTGGGTGAAATCGTCCCACTGCCAGAGCGCGTCCCCACCCTCCGTGGGGCGATGGAGTCGTTCTTCGCCGACAAAGACCTCTCCGCCAACAGCCGCCGCGCCTACCACCAGACCCTCGATAGCCTCATCGCCGACCTCGCCGAAGATCTACCTGTCGACAAACTCACTGGTGTCAAGATCAAACGGATTCTCGACAAGCGGTGGGGTGAGGCGACGCCGGCAACCTGGAACGCCCGCATCACCGCCCTCCAGTCTTTCGTCCGCTACTGCCGCCGCAACGAGTGGCTCCGCAAGGACCCGATGGCGGCGATCGACCGCAAACGAGTACCGAGGGATCAGACCAAGGCGATCGCCTATGGCGACCTCGATAAGCTTTGGTCCCGGCCAGACATTGGACTCCGGGAGAAGACCCTGTGGAAGATGCTCTATGAGACGGCGGCCAGGGCCAACGAGATCCTCTCTCTCAACATCGAGGACCTTGATCTCCCACGGAAGCGGGCTGTTGTGATCGGCAAGGGCGGCCACCGCGAAGTCGTCATCTGGGCATCCGGTACGGCCCGGCTGTTGCCCCGCTACTTTGCCGGCCGCAGGAGAGGACCCGTGTTCGTCACTAACCGTCGGCCCAACGTGGTGCCCGCCGACCCCGACGTTTGCCCCGATACCGGCCTCGGACGGCTCTCCTACACCCGGGCCTGGTCGGCATTCAAGGACGCCAGCGGCGGATGGACCCTCCACCAACTCCGCCACTCATCGCTCACCCACCTTGGAGAAGAAGGCGTCTCCGCCATCTTGCTTCAAGCCAAAAGTCGGCACCAGGACCCCCGCACGCTCGCCCGCTACGCCAAACCCGGTATCGAAGCCGTCGCCGCCCTCACGGCCGAGTTCGACCGCGGACGCCGCCACCGACAGTGACCGGACCGTATTCACCAAGTGCAACGAAATGCCGGTTATCTCTCGGTTTCGACGACCTCACAAGGCCGAGGTCACCGTGAATATGCGTGGCACCCGCGTGTTGCCCTGATTCTTGATGCGAGTCAAAAGCCGAAGGTACGGCATCACGTCGCCGGTTCCCGCATCAGTAGTGCAAGAAAGCGTTGCTCCGCTTTCGGGGCCGAGGATTCCCCGCGGGAAAAAGCCGGAGCCTGTGAAATCGATTCCGTCGTGACCAGCGGGTCTCGGGTTTCGTCGTGGTCAGCCGAAGGGGCCGGGGAACGGTACGGCGAAGGTGTGCCAGGGGTTCGTATCTGACCGCCGTTCCTTCCGTTGCGCCATCACAAGTTCGGTCCCGTTGCTGCGCGCGTTGATGTGCCCGAACATGACTCGGGACCCGGTCTCGCGGGCCAGCTCGGTGGAGAACAGCAAGGGAAACTGCCCGTTGCTATGCCGAGCAGCAGCGCCCATGGCGTCGGGGAGCGGATGGTCGTGGTTGCCGTTATCCCCTGACGAGAACACCGTTGCGTCCGGGTTCACGGCCTGGAGGTAGGTGAGATCGAAGTCGGAGGAGCCGTGGTGGCATGCCTTGTTCACATCAGCCTTGAACGGAGCCAGAGTCCCGTACTTTTGCGCCAGGTACCGCTGGGCGGGCTGGTTGAGGTCCCCGCCGAACAAGAACACATGGCTCCCATACATGAGCCTGAGCACGACACTGTTTCCATTGATGGTGTGCGACCGCGATGGTGTCGGGTTCGCGTTGGTGGCGGTCACGCTGTCGGGGTTGGGCAAAGCCGGTAGCCGCACCTGTCCCGTGGTGGTATTGGTCACCGGGGCGAGGACTTCGAGGGTGATGTCCGGTCCGGTATCGATCAACCGGGGAGCAGGTTGACTGATGTCTCTGCGGAATAGGCGCTGCATCGAGTCCAGCCTGGGCGGGTTCTCGTCGGCGGCATCGACTGCCGCTTGGAGGAATTCGCCAAACTCGTTGAGGTTCCCAGCCGGGGTGTGAACGTCGGTACCTGCTAGCAGGGCGCGGGCCGAGTCGCTGCGTGACGCGATCAGCTCCTTGGAGCGCGTCGAGGGCCAACCCGACGACCTGCTTATCGCCCTCCGGGATCGCCTCCAGGAACTGGAGGCCATGCTCGGGCGGTGAGCCGGGCGCTCAACGGCGAGCCTCCACAGCGCTCGCTGGGCGAACCGCAACGACTACGCCGTTGGTCCCTCACGGTGCCGGTTCGGTCCGACTCCGTATTCAGTACGCCCCGTGCGGACGTGACGGCGGGTCGCCGTGATCAGCGGGGCTCTGCGGCCCTTCGGCCGGTGCGGCGCGCCGTGCGTCTGGTCGTCTTCCTCAAGCGTCTACTCGCGGGAGGTATCGATGAGTTCCTTTCCTTGGGCCTGTCTCTTGACTGTGCCACTGCTCCCGCATGGGCTCAACTGAAAGCCGAATCTCGGCTCCTGCGCGACCGCTTGTCTCTCACGTCACCCGACATCGGTATCCGGTCTCGCGGTGTCCGCGGCGATGCGTCGTCTGTTGGCGCGGCGTGCCCGATGTTTCCGCGGTGCAACCCTCTTGCCGACGCCTTTGAGCAGCTCGTTGGGGAACAGGCCGAGTCGACCCACGCCCAATCCTTAATGAGGTGGTACACAACCGTCCCCAAGCCAAGCGCCAGCACCGCGATGATTACGATGATGCGTTTGGCATTCTCCTCCCACAAGCGGCTCGCTCTGCTCGGAGCAGGCTGCTCGCCGCCCGGCGCATTGGCGGCAGTCGAGTTGTCCCGAAGGTCATGTGCGCCTCTTCTGAGCTAATCCTTCAGCGAGCGGTTGTCACGCCGAGTGCACCTTGGGATGAGTAGTACGCGGCACCCTGGTTTGCGGTTATGGCGACGAGCGAGTGGATCCCGTCGTTGAGGGCCCCCTCGAGAATGGTGACGTACGCCCCGGATGTAGGCACCACGATCAGGTCGGAGGGTGTCGCATTGGCGCCGATCCACTCGTCCATGTTCTCCTGCCCCGGTAGGTGGCGCGCAGCATCGAGAACCGGAACTCCCGTTTTGCGGATTGCCTCCGGGTTCTGCGGCCCGACTGCCACGTCGGCGAGGCGCTGGACGAGCTCGTTCCGTCGGACGATGCCCTCCCGCTGCATCGGCATGCGCGTCTTGACCACCACCAAGGGCGGAAACTCCCGACGGTCCTTGTCACTGTTCCCGTCAGAAGCCCTCATTGCTGGGAGATTAGCGACGCCGTGTGGCTGGTGGGGCGGGTGTTGCTGACACCGGGGTGAAGTGTCGGAGATCTCGTTGTGCAGGAATCACCCGGGTGACTCGACGCCAACCGCGCAGTTCTGAGGTATTTTTACCGGTTGGCGGACGGGTTTCCGCCAAGAGTTGCTCGCCGTGTCATGCGGCGCACTCGGTGTTGATCGAGGATGGAGGATGTAATGGAAGTCCAGGAGTTGTTGGGGGCGTTGTTCAACGTGCTTTTGGTGGTAGTGATCATGGCGGCGATGTTGTCCGCTGGGTTCACAACGACCTTCGCCACCTTGGGTGCCGTACTGAGCCGGGTCGGGCTGGTGTTGATGGTGCTCTTCACCGGGCTGGTGATCCGTCCGCTCATTGGATGGGGCACGGCGGAACTGTTCGGTTTGGCGGTCCCGGCTTTCATCGCCCTCGTGATCGTTTCGTCGGTCCCGGGCGCACCGCTCGGTGTCATCTTCGCCATGAAGGCCAAGGCCGACGTCGCCACCGCGGCGACCTTCCAGGTCCTGCTCGCTCTCGTGGGGTCGTTCACATTCGCCCCGACCGCCAACTGGATCATCGAAGCCGCCGATCTCGGCGAGGAAATCTCATTGCCCGTCGCTGACCTGATCAAGACCATCGCCTTCCTGCAGATCCTCCCGTTCGTGGTAGGCCTCCTGATCCGACATTGGAACGAGAAGGGTGCCCTCGAATGGAACGAGTTCGCCAAGAAGATCACCGGCCCAGGCTTGCTGGCCATCGTCGCCTTGGCGCTCCTCGGCAGCTGGCAGATGATCATCGACCTCATCGGCGCCCGAGTCCTGTTTGCCGGCGTCGTCTTCACCGTGGCCATGATCGCACTTGGCTACTTCATCTCTGAGGGCGATCGGCCGACGAGAGCGGCCACGGCGTTGATCGAGCCGAACGCTAACGCCGGCCCCGCGTTGGCGGCCGTGGCGATCGCGTTCAACAACGATCCCGAGATCCTGGGGGCTATGACCGCCCTCCTCTTGATGGGGCTCGTCATCACGGGGCCGATCGGCACTTGGCTGGGCAAGGATCAGGCTGACGAGGGCGAGGGCGGCCAGGAAGCACGCGGCGAGGACTCGCTCACCGAAGAAACTGGATCTGGTTGACGTACCGGAAGAACTATGTTCGAAACAATTGAAAGGCTGAGAAAATGGCAATGAAGGAGTACAAATCGGGTGCCCGCTTTCCTGGAGTGGTCGGACACACGGCCGACCAGTCCGAACCGGCATGGCCGGAGCCTCTGCGGGCAGACAAGGGCGCGCCCAATGTGCTGTTCGTGGTCCTTGACGACACGGGTTTCGGTCAGTTGGGCTGTTACGGCTCGCCAATCGCTACGCCAAACCTCGACAAGTTGGCGGCCAACGGTCTGCTCTACAGCGGCATGCACACGACAGCGCTGTGTTCGCCGACTCGGTCGTGCATCCTGACCGGGCGCAATCATCACAGCAATCACGTGGCGGCAATCATGGAGATGTCGACCGGTTACCCGGGCTATGACTGCAACATCCCGTTCGAGAACGGCTTCCTCGGTGAGATGCTGCTCGAACACGGCTACAACTCCTTCGCTGTCGGCAAGTGGCACCTGACACCTGCTGAGCAGATGAGTGCTGCTGGCCCCTTTGACCGTTGGCCCACCGGGCGCGGTTTCGAGCGGTACTACGGCTTCTTGGGTGGCGACACGCATCAGTACTACCCGGCGCTGGTGCATGACCAGCACCAGGTTGAACCAGAGAAGACGCCCGAAGAGGGCTATCACCTCACCGAGGATCTCGTCGACAAGGCGGTGGGGTTCATTGCTGACGCCAAGCAGGTGGCGCCGACCAAGCCATTCTTCATGTATTTCGCGCCCGGGGCGATGCACGCCCCGCATCACGTGCCCGTCGAGTGGTCCGACAAATACCGGGGACAGTTCGACGACGGGTGGACGGTATACCGCGAGCAGGTATTCGCCAGGCAGAAGGAGCTGGGGGTAATCCCGGCCGATGCCGAGCTGTCGGCCCACGACCCCGATGTGCAGCAATGGGAGTCGCTGGCGGAGAACGAGCGCCGTTTGTATTCACGGATGATGGAGGTGTACGCCGGTTTCTTGGAGCACACTGATCACCACATCGGCCGCCTGATCGATTTCCTGGACGAAATCGGTGAGCTGGACAACACCTTGGTCATGGTCATCTCTGACAACGGGGCCAGCCCCGAGGGCGGGCCGACCGGTTCGGTCAACGAGAACAAGATCTTCAACGCCGTCGGCGAGTCGCTAGAGGAAAACCTGGCAGCTATCGACGACCTGGGTGGCCCGAAGTACTTCAACCACTACGCCTGGGGATGGACCTGGGCCGGCAACACGCCGTTTCGGCGTTGGAAGCGCGAAACGTACCGGGGCGGTATCAGCGACGCGTTCATCGTGCACTGGCCCGCCGGTATCGAGGCCAAGGGTGAGGTGCGAGATCAGTTCGTGCACGCCGTCGACATGGTCCCGACCGTGATCGACCTGTTAGGGATCGATCCACCGGAGGCGATCCGGGGCGTGTCCCAGTCACCCATCGAGGGCGTCAGCTTCGCCCCGACGCTCGACGACGGTAGCGCCCCCAGCGGACGCGCAACCCAATACTTCGAGATGTTTGGTCACCGCTCCATCTACCACGACGGCTGGCGGGCGGTTTGCCCCTATCCCGGTCCCAACTTCGTTGAAGGGGCCGAGCTCGGCTATCTCTTCGGGGAAGCAATCGGCATCGACAGAATCAAAGAACGCGACCGGCACGGCTGGGAGCTTTACCGAGTCACCGAGGATGTGGCCGAGAACCACAACGTGGCCGAACAGCACCCCGAGATGCTGCAAGAGCTCATCACCATGTGGTACGTCGAGGCCGGCAAGTACAACGTGTTGCCTATCCACGGGCCCGACCAGGCCCGGTTCGCCGCTCAGCGTCCCCAGGTCGCCGGAGAACGAGATCGCTACATCTACTATCCCGGCACTCAGACCGTGCCCGAGAGCAGTGCAGTCAGGATCCTCAACCGGCCACACGTGATCGCCGCGGTCGTCGACATCCCCGAGGGCGGTGCCGAGGGCGTGTTGCTGGCCCACGGCGGCGGCAGCGGCGGCTACAGCCTGTTCGTCGATGACGGCAGGCTCCGCTACATACACAACTACCTTGGCATCGAACGCTTCCACCTCGTCTCGGAGGAACCGGTGCCCGAAGGGCGATCGGTGCTCAGCTACCAGTTCGAACCATCCGCCCCGCCCGACCTCGCGAACGGCAAAGGCACTCCCGGGACTGGCACGCTGTTCATCAACGACAAGCCGGTCGGTTCGATAGAGCTTCCGGTCACCATGCCGATCACCATCAGCATCGACGAAGGGCTCACCTGCGGCAAAGACCCCGGCTCACCCGTCGCCGACACCTACCAGGCGCCGTTCCCCTTCACCGGGACACTGCATCGGGTAGCCGTCGACGTCACCGGCGAACGAATCCAGGACCACGAGGCTGAGATCCGTCTCGCCCTTGCCCGCCAGTAGAACCTCACTGTCGAGTCCGGGCATACGTGTCCACCCGGGCTCGACAGAGCCACCGTCGGCCCGGGCTGGCCGTCAGCAATCAAACAATCGAAGGAGGGACGACCGTGACGGTTCAAGAGGCTCCGGAGACAAACACCACGATGCTCGGGCTTTCTACATGATGCCGGACGAGGCCTATCGGATGTGGGAGGCCGACCCGGACGGGTCATCATCCTCGACGTCCGTACGTTCGAGGAGTACGTCTTCTGCGGACTGGGTGATCCGCCGAGGACATCTGCCGGCCGCAATCACCCGGGTGATGAAACCCATTCGGCGAACGTTTCATGTACAGATTATTGATAGAGGAAGGAGCAGGTTAGGAAATAGCCGGTTCTACGCGTGAGGAGGAAAGGTAATGGCTCAAAATCCAGATGTGGGACGTGAGGTTCTACCCATCCCTGACATTCCGACCAAGGCCAAGAAGATGTCGGTGGACGCCCGCAAGGCGGAATTCCCACCTATCGATCCGCTGCGCCCGCCCGAGGGGGCGCCCAACGTGGTCGTCGTGCTGATCGACGACATGGGTTTCGGCGCACCCAGTGTCAGCGGCGGGCCCTGCGACATGCCCGCCTTGCAGAAGATCTACGACGACGGCGTGCTTTACAACCGCTTCCACAACTGTGCGCTCTGCTCGCCGTCGCGCCAGGCGCTGCTGACCGGGCGCAACCACCACTCGGTCGAGATGGGCGGCATCTGCGAGGTCGCCACCGGCGCGACGGGCAACACCAGCGTGCGCCCCAACTCGGCCGCTACCATCGCCGAGCTGCTCCGCCTGAACGGCTACAACACCGGCGCGGTGGGCAAGATGCACCAGACCCCGGCCTGGGAAACCAGTATTTCGGGTCCCTTCGACCGCTGGCCGACCGGTGACGGCTTTGAGAAGTTCTACGGATGGGTAGGCGGCGAGGTCAACCAGTGGTCACCTACTCTGACCCTGGGCACCTCTCCGGCCCAGCCCTGGGGCACGGCGGAGGAGGGCTACCACGCCTCTGAGGATATCGTGGATAAGGCCATCGATTGGGTCAAAGCCACGCACGTCATGACCCCTGACAAACCTTTCTTCCTGTACTGCTCGTTCGGGGCCACCCATGCGCCGCACCATGTACCACAGGAATACATAGACAAGAATAGGGGCAAGTTCGACAAGGGCTGGGACGCCGTGCGCGAGGAGACCCTGGCCAATATGAAGAAGAAAGGCATAGTGCCGCAGGACACCGTGCTGACGGACCGGCCCGAAGGCGTAGTGGCCTGGGATGACCTGGATGACACCCGCAAGACGATCTTTGCCCGCATGATGGAGGTCTACGCGGGTTTCGCTGAGCATACCGACGACCAGGTACAGCGCATAGTCGATACGCTCGAAGAGTTGGGTGTGTATGACGACACGCTCTTCATCTACATCGCCGGCGATAACGGCGCCAGCGCCGAGGGCGGCCTGGATGGGACCCACAACGAAATGACCTCGCTCAACGGCATACCTGTCACGATCGAGACCTTGCTTGATCGCGTGGACGACCTGGGCACCCCGCGGGCCTTCAACCACTACGCGGTGGGCTGGGCGCACGCCATGAACGCCCCCTACCAGTGGACCAAGCAGGTCGCTTCGCACTGGGGCGGTACCCGTGCAGCCACGGCTGTCTCCTGGCCCAACGGTATCAAGGCCCGGGGAGAGATCCGGCAGCAGTTCCACCACGTCATCGACATTGCCCCCACCATCCTGGAAGCGGCCGGCCTGCCGCAGCCTTATATGGTGAACGGAGTGGCCCAGAAGCCCATCGAAGGCGTGAGCATGCTCTACTCCTTCGACGACGCCAAGGCCGAGGACCGGCACCTGACCCAGTACTTCGAGTGTTTCGGCAACCGCGGTATCTATGATCGGGGTTGGACGGCAGTCACCAAACACCGCACGCCGTGGGTAACCGGCCAGATCGTGTTGCCCCCCTTCCACGAAGACAACTGGGAACTCTACGATACGTACAACGACTGGAGCCAGGCCAACGATCTCTCCAAGGAGATGCCCGACAAGCTGCGCGAGCTGCAGGAACTGTTCATGATCGAGGGTGCCAAGTACAACGTCTTCCCGCTCGACGACCGCACCGCGGAGCGCTTCAGCCCCGCCATTGCGGGCCGGCCCGATCTGCCACACGGCCGCACGACGATGACGTTCTACCCGGGCATGACTCACCTGACGGAAAACACCGTGCTGAACGTCAAGAACCGCTCGCACACCATCACGGCCGAGGTCGAGATCCCGGAGGAAGGCGCCAATGGCGTGATCCTCGCCCAGGGCGGTCGTTTTGCCGGCTGGAGCCTGTACGTCAAAGATGGGGCGGCCAAATACTGTCACAACTTTGTTGATCTGGAGTACAGCTATGTGGGCGGCGAGAAGAAGCTTCCCACCGGCACCGTCAACATCCGCTACCACTTCAACTTCGAGGGTCAGAAGCCCGGTGCCGGCGGAACTGGGACAATGTACGTCAACGATAAGAAAGTAGCCGAGGGAAAGATCAGCCACACGGTCCCGTTCCTGTTCTCGGCGGACGAGACGATGGACGTTGGGGGCGACCTGGCAATGCCCGTAACGGACGACTATCCCGAAGGTAAGAGCAACAAGTTCAACGGCAAGCTCAACTGGGTGCGCATCGACCTCGAAGATGACGACGTCAGCCACCTGGAGCCGGAGGAAAACAGGTATCACCGCATCATGGCGAAGCAATAGGTCGCGCGCCGACAAGTTGGCGAAGTTGTAAATCGCCCTAATGGGAAATACGTGTTCCTGGGGCATTGCCCCAGGAACACGTAACCTGACAGCCTCCTAAACAAGCGAGAGGCAGTCTTGCCCATGAAGCTCAACACGTAGTCGCCAACGACGTGGCCCGGGTAGAGCATGGTCACCGGGCGGTCGCCGGCCCCACAATTCTTCTCGTAAACACTGCTAGTTCTAGTGGCACACTCGAGATGTCACACCATCCCGGATATGCACCGGTCATTGAGTTTCCGGGATCGGCATCACGTTGAGGGGCGGCTGTCTCGCTGACTCGGCATCCGAGGTCGAACCTGCGGGGAGTGTTGGTCGTGCTACCCAGCAGATCGGTCGTATACCGTCGAATTCGACACCAGTGACATGGGTCGGCTTGTGCCTCGATGTGTTGTGGTGCCGCGGCGCCGCGGGAGGATTCACTGACGAGCCCCATTACAATAAGAGAACTGAAGGAACGGTAGACATGAAGCGACTCGTGATCTTCACATTGCTTGCGGCTGGGGTGGTGGTCGCAATGCGAAAGATGGTTCAGACGGGCGGCCCCGCAATGCGAGCAAAGTGCTCGGAGATGTGCGATCGGATGCTCGACCAGATGCCCGAGTCGTTTCCTCCGAATCGCATGATGTCCGATCTCGAATCTCTGAAGGAACAGACCACCCGCATCCTCGACGTGCTGGAGCATCAAACGGAAAGCTAGACGCCGGTAGGGACCCACCCTGCACCCCGAATCTGCAGTCACGCACAAGCCCGGCGACCCGCCCGTATCACCAATTCTGTTGCGGGAACGAGCGCGTCGCCAGACCACGCATATCGGCACGTCCAGGATTGGCTACCGGGCGATGCGGGCGCCACGCAGCGTGAGCACTCTCAACCCAGTTTCCTGGTTGGCTGCCCCGAAACCGACGCGAATTGTCCATTTGCTAGCTCCACCCCTAGATAGAAAGGGTACCGGCGAGGGTTTGGGCCAGCGCACTGGCTGACTCGGTCAGCTCATCACGCGTCTTCTCAGCATCAGTCCCGGTCTCGCCCCGAAGATCCACGTAGATCTTCAGTTTCGGCTCGGTGCCGCTGGGACGGACCAGAATCCTCCCTCGATCACCGAGAGAAAGCTCCACCAATGCTTGAGCTCCGAGCCACATCGGCCGTTTTTCGGCGCCCATGCTGTAGTCGGTGACGGACTCGATCCGGTGGCCATCCAGCGCGGCGGGTGGGTCCGCCGCCAGGGTCGAGACGGCCGATCGGATGGCCCTCTGTCCCTCCGACCCGACTCTGACAATGGAATCCTGGGCACTGACCCAGAGCCCAAACTCCTGCCACAGGTCGCCAAGTTGGTCGAGGACGGTCCGACCCTCGTTTCTCAATCGGGCAACCAGGTCGCAGAATACGAGAGCAGCGGAGATGCCGTCTTTGTCCCTGACCACGGATCCGACCGTGTACCCGAGCGCCTCCTCGTAGCCAAAGACGAAACGGCCGGCTCCCTTTGCTTCAAGGGCCAAACCGGCGTTGGCGATCCACTTGAATCCGGTGAGAGTGACTTCGTGATGGGCCGCTCTCTTCTTGGCGATATGCCCGAGCATGGGGCTCGACACGATCGAATTGATCACGATCGGCGTGTTGTCAGTGCTTGCGTTGCGAAGGATGCAGTCCCCGAGCAGCACACCGATTTCGTTACCAGAGAGCGGGCGCCAGCCATCTTGGTATGGCACAACAACTGCCAGACGATCAGCGTCAGGATCGTTGGCAATGATCAGGTCGGCTTCAACTTGGTTTGCGAGTTCGATCGCCAGGTCGAGGGCACCCTCCTCTTCTGGATTAGGGAACGACACTGTGGGAAACGTTCCATCCGGCTCGGTTTGGAGCGGAACCCTAAGGAGACCGGTATGTCCTGCCCGGCGGAAGATCTCCTCCAGAACCCGGCCACCGACCCCGTGCATCGGCGTGTAGACCACCCTCATGTCGGAACGCATCGGCGCGGGGCGACTGGCATCTACCTCCTCCCAATAGTGATCGAGGAGATCGTCGGGTACCGGGGTGACCAGTGGCGCGCCCCCCGCGAATACCGACTCGACGCGGGGCACGTCGACCGCAGGACCGGTGAGACCTATGGCAGCGGCAATCTCGCCGTCGACAGGTGGAATGATCTGTGCACCGTTGTCCGCATACACCTTGTAGCCGTTGTCGGCGGGTGGGTTGTGCGACGCTGTGATCACAACCGCGGCGGCGGCTCGAAAGTGCTTGGCGGCGTACGCCACCAGGGGCGTGGGTGCGAAATCGGGAAAGTAGAGAACCGAGATGCCGGCGGCCGACAGAACGCCGGCAGTGTCTTCAGCGAACTGTCGGCTTGTCGGTCGTGCATCGAATCCGACCACGACCGGGCGCAGAGGCACACCGTGGTACTTGCTGATCAGGTAGGTGGCCAGTCCGGCGGTCGTCCTGATGACAACGGATCGGTTCATCCGGTTGGAACCCGCGCCAACTTCTCCGCGCAGACCGGCGGTGCCAAAGGAGAGCGAACCGTCAAGTCTTCTCGCCAGCTCAGTGGTCTCCCCCGCATTGATCAAGGCTTGGAGCTCGGTTCGCGTATGCGGGTCGGGGTCCCCATCGATCCATCTCTCCGCACGTCTTATCAGGTCTGTCACGGGCGGCGGGTTAGCGGGAGTCCTGTTGCCAGCGCCAAGAATCAGCACACATTTCGGCGAGACCCCGGCTTGTCTTCCATCCCAGCACAGACTCGGCTCGAGTCACGTCGGCCCAGTTGGCGGCGACGTCACCCTCCCTGCGCTCCACCACCTCGTAGGGAATCGTTCTATCGGAGACCTCTTCGTAGCTCCTGACGACCTCCAAAACGCTACTGCCTTGGCCTGTCCCCAGATTGTAGGTGTGGACTCCCGCGTCTCCGGAGTGAGTGCTGAGGGCAGCCACATGGCCTTCGGCCAGATCCACGACATGGATGTAATCGCGAACCCCCGTCCCATCAGGGGTGGGATAATCGCCGCCAAACACACGCAGTCGCGGCAACTGGCCGTCGGCAACCCTGGCCACATATGGCATCAGGTTGTTCGGCGTCCCCAGAGGGTCCTCTCCCAGCAGGCCGGATGGGTGGGCGCCGACCGGGTTGAAGTAACGAAGCAGGGACACGCTCCACTCCGGGTTGGCATCGTGAACGTCTCTGAGGACCTGCTCCATCATGATCTTGGTCCAGCCGTACGGGTTGGTGGCCACACCAATAGGCATCTCCTCGGTGACGGGAAGGATGGTCGGGTCGCCATAAACCGTGGCCGACGAGCTGAATACGAAAGTGGTGATGTCAGCGGCGATGAGAACTTCGAGAAGTGAGATTGTTCCCCCGACATTGTTGTCGTAGTAGAGCAATGGCTTCTCGACCGACTCACCAACCGCCTTGAGGGCTGCAAAGTGGATGCACGCATCGAAACCTGAGGAAGCTATCGATTTCATTGCGTCTCGATCGCGCACGTCGACATTGTGAAACTCCGGATAGTGACCGGTGATCCCACCGATCCTTTCCAGCACGGATCGATGGGCGTTGGACAGATTGTCCACGACGACAGGTTCATGACCGGCCTCGAGAAGCGCCACTACGGTGTGGCTTCCGATGAATCCGGCCCCGCCGGTTACCAAGCCACGCATTGAGATCAGATTAGGAGCGTGTCTCTGAAACAGATGGCAGAGAGAGCACGAAACAGGAGAAACCGTCTTGGTGCCGGTAGGTGAGATCGCCGTCCATCAGGCGGGCGAGCTTTCGGGCGACGGAGAGTCCGAGACCCACGGACTTCGGATGCCCCTTCTCGGCGCCGATCTCGAAAGGCTCGAAAATCCTCTCGAGTTCTTGAGACGGGATGATTTCTCCACTGTCACAGACCCGAAGCTCGACCCGGTCTCCTATGGGCTCGATCCGGATGAAGATCTGGCCTCCCCCGTATCGAATCGCGTTGCTCACCAGATTCCTGATGATCTGACGGGTCCGACGTGGATCCGCATGAACCGAGGACTCTTCGCCTCGCACCTCGAACTCAATGGGTTGATCCGACACTTCGAGCACCCTCTCTGCCTCCTTGGTCATGTCGAAGTCCTGTGAAAACACAGCCACCTTGGTGATGTCATCGCGGGAGGCCACAAGAAGGTCCTCGATGAGCCAGGACGCATCATCAGCCTGTCGTGCGATCAACTGCGCCATATCCCTCCTGTCTTCATCGCTGAACGTGTCGTAGTTGTTTGCCAGTTCCTCACCCATTCCAAGCATGACGGCGATGGGGTTGCGCAACTCGTGGGAGACGGTGGCGAGAAACTCGTCTCTGGCCCTCTGGGCCTTGACCTTGTCCGTCTGGTCGATGAGTGCACCTTCGAAGTATGCGATCCGACCGTTAGGATCTCGAATAACTCTGGCGGTGTCCTGGACCCAGACGGTTGTGCCATCAGGACGTTTCAACTCCACATCCAGTTCGTTCACAATGCCTGCTTCCGAGATCTCGTCGAGCCAGCGACTGCGTTGACGGGGGTCGACATAGACGGACTCAACGGTGGTCAGACCGTCCATCATCGTCTCGACACTGTCGTATCCGAGAAGATTCGCCAATGCAGTATTGGCCGCGAGGATCTCGCCGTCGGCCGATGTGCGATAGAGAGCGACCGGCATGCGTCGGAACATGTCTTTGAGTTCTTCGATGCGCTGCATTCCGCCGACAATATCGGCAACTTGGAGACATTTCTCCAGTCCCGTTTCGACCCTCCACCGCCTGGCGAGCTTCGGCTAGGAAACGGACTCCAGCTCAGCGCCGTTGATACGCCAGACACTCCCTCCTTCGGGAGTAGTCGATGCCACGACGATGGGGCACCGGGTCCCGTACAGGCGGTCGGCCACAAGGGCCCCGATCACAAGAATCGAGTCAGGCTCATCCAAAACGATTCCGGCCGGACCGGTTCCGATACGAATCATCTCGGCAAGCACCGACGACGACGAGCTCGACCCGCGGCCGTGGGGAAGAGCCAGCACCTTGCCTGCCAGCGATACACCTGACTGGGGATGGGACGGGTCGACGATCCGACCAGATTCGATACTGACACCACCCCAGAAGGAGAGAGGCGTATCGAGGGCGAGGACCTCACCCGCGGCTACCCCATCGACGAGGACCTGGTCGACCCTCATGACCACTCCCCCGTCGACACGGCCGACCCGGTCACCGCGGATGCAACGCAATCGGCCAAGGACCCGATGACAACGCTGACGCCCAGATTCGCCGGTGCGTAATAGGCCCACTTGCCGGAGTTGGTCATGACATCGCCTTCGATATCCCCCATGATTGGTGTGATGTAGGTGCAGGTATCGGTCACGACGGTGACGCCGAACGCCACGATCGGAGCCATCACTCCTGCGCTCTCTGCTTTATCAAGGACATCGCGCGAGGTGTTCACATAGAACGGAACAGTTGTCCTCTGACCCTCGACCAGAGCTGCCAGGGATACGAACTCGTCAAACGACATATGAGGTGTTCCCACACTCACCGCGCCAAGGGTTCCGATGGCGGTCGTGAGCTCCCGGCGGGCGTCTCGAAGTCTGTCAACGGATAGGTCGGTCACATGCTGCGGTGCCACGTTGCCGAGGGCTTCGTTCAGCGAGGGCGCTTCGGGTGTGACACCAACGGCGTGGAACATCGCCACCGCACCGGAAGAGGCCGCTGCTGCGCCAAGTGCCTTCAGCCGGTCCTCGGTGGCGCGCTCATCGAGTCCCGTGATCACCGGGACACGGCTGCCGGCCAATTGCCCGAGAACATGGCCCAGTAAGGGATAGGTGAGGTCGTCGTCGAGGATCGAACTGGGGACTACGACGTTGAACTGGAGTGTGCCAAGGCGCCCCTCATCGGTGTGCAAGCCCGCATAGGGAACCCGGCCGGTCAGGGCACAGCAAATGTCCATGAAATCGCCGTACCGGTTGGTGCGAGCTCCCAGAACTGAGTTGGCGAACACGATGGCGTTCGACTCCCCCCAAGCGATCTGCTGACCGAACGACGGTCGATCTTGGAGCTGGTACGGGGCGCAGGTCCAGGTAGGCCGGCACCCGAGGGCAACGTACTGTTCCATGAGACGTTTGGCGGACTCGGCCACCGCCGAATCGCCCTTGTAGAGGTCCGGGTGGAGCAGGTCGAGGGAGGCGACATTCAGAGTCGTCGGAACCTGCACGCGGCCGTCGCCATCGACCAGCATTTGGGCAAAGTCGACGCCCGCTTGGCCGTGGTACGAACATCCGTCGATGTGCGCCATCTCGATGTCTATGAGAGTTTGGGCGCCATCGGTCTCGCCAACGGCTATCAGCAGTTCCATGGCGATCCTCTGAGCGTCGCCCATTTCGCCGCCGAGGAGCGATCGATCCCTTTCGGAGAGTTGCACCATCCCAAGGTATTAGGTTGGTCGGGTCAATGCATCCGGGGAAACGACCGTTCAAGCAGGTGGCGCTCTCGGTTTGATGTAGATGTGTCCCAGTGGGCTGGCCCAGGAGTGGTCACCGTTGGACAATCGTTCCAGACCCCAGGGTGCGTGGTGTTTCGCCATGTGGTGGTAGCGACAGAGTGGACCCATGTTGTCGTTGTGGGTGGGTCCGCCTTTTGAATAGGCCTTACGGTGGTCGAGGTCACAGTCATATGCGGGCATGCGGCATCCGGGGGCGACACATGTCTCGTGTTCGGCTTCGATCCGCCGTCTCATTTCTGCGGTGGGTCGTCTCCGGGTGACGCCGGTGGCGATGATGTTGCCGTCGTCGTCGGTGACGGTGTACCGCCATTGAGATTCGACTTGTGCAACGGCGGTGTGGCGGGCAATGTCGGCAACGACCGCGCCGTAACCGGCCAGTTCACCGGGAGCGTTGGACAGTTCGGCGAGAGTGGCTAGGTCAACATGGAGATGGACAACACCACGATCGGCGCCGAGGCTCTTGTCGCGGCCCAATAACAGGTCGACGTAAACGTCGGCCCGGAGCTGGTCGATTGTTCGTGGCTCCGAGTCGCGCTTGAGGGCCCTTGCCAACCGATTGACCTTGCGAGACACCGCCGCGGCTTGTTCGGGAGCTATGGAATAGACACCCTGGTTGGCGGTGCCGTCGGGATTGGCGTAGGTCGTCAATCTTCGATCGGCCAGACCCTCGCAATATCCCACGTCGGCACCTTCGGGGTCGGTTTCCATCACCTCTCTGGTGAGACGTGCCTGAAGCTGACCGGTAGTCAAGCCTTCCGCTCGATCAAGGACCTTCTTGGACACCGCTTCGATCGTGTCGGACGAAAGATGACCGAGCTGTCTGTCGAACACCTTGACCCGGCGGATGTCGATCAGCCCCTGGCGGAGTTTCTCCCACACCTGACGCAACTTTCCGGTGAGACTCAACGCCAGATCCAACTCGTGTTCGGCC
>Ga0255054_10000126_pt1 | contig 40343 bp, 44 predicted proteins | sample JV7_2_23_MG_FD_188634 | JGI IMG/M metagenome (GOLD analysis project Ga0255054, IMG submission 188634) | Seawater microbial communities from Jervis Inlet, British Columbia, Canada - JV7_2_23 | ecosystem: Environmental > Aquatic > Marine > Inlet | place: Canada: British Columbia | collected... | reverse complement strand
TTTAAACCAACTCTCAAAAGGACAATTCCCGTATCAGGAATTCGACTGGATCGATCTGCCAAATATAGCTTTACGATAAATTCTTGGAGGTTGATATCACAAATATCGAATCGACCTCAATACGAAAGATTTATAGCGCATTCACCGCGTCCATCTGACCCGATCGCATAGGTGATATCTCAGGTTTTGGCGGGTTGGCAGTTTTGAAGGTATGGAATATCTCAGGTTCCAGGTCAGATATCCAAGCTCACCCTCCATTCTTGTGCGCGGCAACGGCTTTGAGACGTTCCAATATTTCCGCCGTCGGCAAGCCGTCCGCAACAAGGCCCTGGCGGGTCTGAAATTGTTGAATGGCTTGGCGGGTTTTTCGGCCGGCGATGCCGTCTTCCGGTCCTGGACGGTATCTCAATCGCGTCAAAGCCCGCTGGATGTCGGCGATCCAAGTTCGCGACGCACGGGGATCGTCGCGGGGCTTCCACGCAGCTGCGGTCGTCGCTGGAACCTTTGTCTTGAAGGCGCGGTAGCCGCCGCCGTAGCTGATGTAAGCGGGTTGAATCCGGCACCAGGGCGGCGGCTGTGTGCGAAACCAAACGACGATCAAGTATTGAGCCGGGCTGCGCGACTCACCAGAACTCTCAAGAGTGAGTTCGAGCCCAATGCAACCGCTGAAGTCGTGGGTCGATTGGATGAGGTAGGCGCTATGGCTGCGATTGAAATCGGCCATGAAAGCGTCGACATTCTCCGCCTCGCCCCGCGCAAGGGCTTGCTTGAGAAGCTTCGCCAGCGCATCGAAAAAGAAACCCTCCCCCCCGCCACCGCCGATCCCTATGTAGGGTTCGGGATAGTGTTGAATGAGCGAACGGGAGCGTTCGAAGAACCTTTCTACCCGAGCCTCAAAACGGGCCGCGTCAGATGGCGCCAGCGCCCTGACCGCCGTGCTAACGGTCGACCATTTGATGACGAAATCGCTTCGCGCCGGAGGCGTCGCGTCGGCAAGGAGGGCGAAGGCAGTGCACAAAACGACGATTAAGAAGAAACCGCTAAGAGGGCGTAAGATACAAGGTCTTGCATTTCGGTTTTGCATTTCAGCACCTAATCTTAGCCTGGTAGCCTGGCTGACGCAGACCATACCGGCCACTTCCCCAGAAACTTGTCCGCGACAGTTCCAGCCACGTCTGCTGCGGTGCTCCACGGCGATCATCAATCTTCCCAAAAAGGATCCGGCCCGGCGCGCCTTCAGGACGAGAAACAGGGCTTCCATCCTTCTTGATATCACCTTTAAACACATTAAGTACCCGATACTGCACGACCATATTGACGGTATACAACTTTACCCGATTTGATAATTTTATCATTTTATTATTGTCCCTATGTATAGAGGAGATGTTACCTGAACAGCTACTCCCGCATACTGTCTACTGTCTTCTGCCCCCCATCCTATACTTTACGCTTACCATTCCAAACCCCTTTTTTGAAAAATTTACATCGCATTCACCACGTTCATCTGGCCCGTTCGCATAGGTGATATCTCAGGTTTTTACAGGATAGAAATTTTGAAGGTATGTATGGAATACATCAGGTTTACTTTGTGTCTGAAGATCTACCCAGAAAAATACGTTAAATCCGGTATGCCGCCATTTATCCGAAAGTGAAATCATATCCTGGGTGATCTTGCCTTTTGCTAGGAGCATCCTCAGCACCTCGTGCCGGTCGAAGATCCCGTGTCCTTAGCGGGGAATATTTGTTCCAAGGCTTTGATTTCGACCGCAGGGGATACGGAAAACGCTCATTCTCTTCAACCAACAAGCGCTTGAGCCTCAAATGTTCGTCTTCTCTAACGTCCATTCAAGCGATCGATTGTACCAGATCTTGCCTTCCGGCCTTGGCGCCTAAGGCAAGAGCCTGCACCGCCGATTGACGTTTATCTAACGTTCGGCACGGGCCCCGAAAATCGGTGCGTCGACCACCGCGTCCGATTTCAACCCGTTCGCGAACACTGCCGCAAGGCCAGGCACAGTTTGCACCTGCATGTCGGTGTCGTGGGCGGGATTGTCATCGTTCTGCCAGAACTCGTTCCACCATGAGAAGCCTTTCAGCCGCGGCCAACGTCCTCCGAGAAGGTTCGTCAGAGCAGCGTCGGCCCAATCGGCTGCATTACCGAGGGGATTCCCACCTGTCACTCCAAATTCAAGCAGGAACAGGGGCTTGCCGGGAACCATTGCGGTTAATCTCGGATACACACGATCCATATCCGTCGAGAATGCCGTCCACTCGTCGTCCAGAGGCTCTTCAGCGCCATACACTGACACACCGACCCAGTCCACCACGTCATCCCCGGGGTAGTAATTTTCGAACCGGTTCCAGGATTGATCAGGGGAGTCGTCCTCGGCCACATGAAAGACCCAAGTAATGTTGGTTGTGCCCTGTGCGGAAATAGTCGCCACTATATGGCGAAAGGCGTTGCGAAAACGCTCGGGGCCGACCGTGGCGCCGCCATTCCAGGCGCCGTTCCATGAAAACCAGTCGCCATTGACCTCGGTTCCAAATTCAACGATCAGCGCGGTGGCGAAATCAGCGGCATCCTGGCCCCACTTGCGTAGGTCCTCATCGAAATCGCCTGCGACAATCCGGTTCAGTACGTAAAGAGGCTCCGCAACGTTCTGATCGGCGCTGCTTCGGAGCATGAGCCGGATAAACGGTACCGAACCGTGATCGCGTATCAATGCGGCCGTGCTCTGTGGAAAGGCACGGCCTTTATACCAATTGTGAGAGAAGTAGACCCACATGACCTTCCTTCCCACGGCCTTTTCGTAGGATTCGACAGTGCCGAGGGAGACCCCGTCTTCCTCGGCGTTAGCTACGGATGGATCATCGCCCGGAAACACGCCGTGGTAGAGTTTCCCTGCGGGTGGCAATTGAAGCACCGTTCCCCCTGAACCGGAAGCAGTCAGCTCAAATGTCACCGGCGCCGACCCGGTTAGCTTCAAATCAGCCCAAAGCAAGCCGCCGGTACCGGCATCCACACAGGGAATGTGAAGCGTCTGAGTCGCCGGGTTATATTTCTCCACGCAGTCACTGCCGACGGCAGGCGTTCCGAGCGTCAGAAATGCCATTGCCAACATTGCCGCAAAATTCCCAACAGATTTTCTCATTCCGCTTGCCTCCTTTACCCTGTAAAATTTCGGTGACGTCATTGGCAACGAAGGCTGACTCTGGACTTGCCTGTGTTCCCGGCCTCCCTCCTGACGCGGTTCTCTGATTTGTTCACGATAACCCTGATTGTCAGTATATCTTAGATACGGACGGCACCCGCTTAGACAATGAGATGATTTTATCAGCAAAGCTCATGATTCGACCTCCTCCCTTTGCCGAGCTGGAAGATAATTAGGGGTGTAGATCCCACCTTCTTACCTCGATCGTACTCCAAGTGTTCTGGTGGGTCACGTGGGCGAACAAAAAGGGGTAAGGTCTCTTTTCTTAGGTGTGCCACACCAGCGGTACGGGCCATCTTTACCAAGGACGGTTCAAGTGCTTTGCGGTCCAAGACGACAACCACCTGTTGACGGTGCTGCGTTATGAAAGATAAAAGATAAGAATTCGCTTTTTGAAACCAGATCAACAGAAAAACAGAGTTGTGCGGCCACAAGTCCCAAACGGCTTCAGACAACCAAAATTCAAATACTGGATGAAGATCGTATTGTCAAGAAGCCATTTTGCTGCAAATTGGCAAAAAATCAGGGGTTCTGGGCATAGGAAGTCTGACTGCACGAGTGTGTGTTTTTAAAAATAGGCCTCTACGGGGTACTCTGGATTCTATGTTGGCATCAACCTGTGATTATATGAGGTTGGATTTTAATGCACATTGCTTATGGTATTCTTCGGTTTTTTGAATATCATATGAGACCAACAAACGCAGATATTCCCATCCTCCATTAGTTACAAGGATAATCCAATTGAAAACAAACAAATTGTGTTTTACGAAAAAAATTTGGACGATTAGATTCAACATCAATGAAACATCTATATGAAATTACTTCATAAAATCAATTAGATAAGGAATGTTCTTGACCAATCCAAAGCAAAATATCCCTAAAACACGCTTTTCCCCAGATTGTCACCACTGGATCTGCCCCAATTTATAAACAATCTGATCAAATTTCCGCTTAATATAAAAATAATATTTAACTTGACTTTTTTAAGGTGATGGTACCTCTCTTTTGTGTTTGTGTGCCTCACCTTTCAATCAGCGTATGACAAAGACAAATTGACTGCATAAGGAAAAGATAGAATGAGTATTAATTTTGTGAACAAGGGCGCCATCCGCTATGTGGTGGGGGAGGTTGAACAATTTGACCAAAAGAATGAAATGTTTTGCAGACCGTTTTGGGATAAAGAGATGCTGGAATTGGGCAAAAAATTTTATATGACCGAGGTACCACCAAAGGATAAGTCGGGCTATAGATTAAAAGATCAAGCCCTGGTTAATGCCGGCTGGCACCTGGAAAACACCTTTGCCCAGGGCGTGGTCGGGGGTGGAATCGGAATGTATGCTTGGGAATGGGATAAAATTTTCGAATTTCCTCTGGTGCCGCCGGGGCATAAAATTAATGTTGATGACGCTAAGCAGACAACTAAAGATATAAAAAATGCAGCCACCTTCTATGGCGCCTCTCTGGTTGGCGTCTGCGAAATAGACAGGCGATGGGTTTATTCCTCTGTCTATCCGCTCAGGGACCTGAAATCAATGCCAAATGAGTTACCAGAGGAGTTTAAATATGCCGTGGCTATTGCCATAGAGATGGATTATAAGGCCATCCGCAGTTCCCCGGCAAGTCCGGCTTCGGCAGCAACAGGGTTGGGATATTCTAAAATGGCGTTTACAGCAGGTCTGCTTGCCCATTATATCAGGGGATTGGGATATCAGGCGATTGCTTGCGGCAATGATACTGCCTGCAGCATACCCATTGCTATTGACGCAGGACTTGGTGAGTTGGCTCGCAACGGTCTCTTAATCACCCCGGCGTTTGGCCCCAGGGTACGATTGGCAAAGGTTTTTACGGATCTACCCCTATTACCTGACAAACCGATTGAATTTGGGGTGTGGGATTTTTGCATGAAATGTGAAAAATGTGCTGCACACTGCCCGAGTAAATCTATTGGTTTTGGAGGACCCACAGAGAAACAAAACAATATATCAAACAGGGGAGGATTATTAAGGTGGCCCATTAATGCAGAAAAATGTTTATCTTTCTGGGCTGCAAACAATACGGACTGTGCTAGCTGTATCAGAACCTGTCCCTTTAATAAACCTTCCGGCTTGCTTCACGATATGGTCAGGTGGGGCATTAACAATGCACGGTGGCTGGACAAATTACTTCTCTGGGGCGATGATATTTTTGGATATGGTAATCACCGGACACCGGATAAATTTTGGGGTGAGTCGAAGTCAAATTGATAAAGGGAATCAATCCACTTTTAGAAGCGATTTTCCTGTCATCTGTTGCGGCTTTTCAATCCCCATGATCTCGAGGATGGTCGGGGCGATATCACCTAGGATACCGTTTCTTAATTCAGCGTTTTTCCGCATATCGTCAATGAGAAGAAAGCGAACCGGATTGAGGGTATGGGCGGTATGGACTTGACCGTTTTCCTCTATCATCTGTTCTGCGTTTCCATGATCCGCGGTAATCATGGTGATGCCATCTTGTGCCTTCACGGTGCTGACGATTTGATGAATACAGAGATCTGTAGCCTCACAGGCTTTAATCGCAGCATCGAGAACACCGGTATGGCCAACCATATCCATATTGGCAAAGTTAAGCACGACCATATGATATTGTTTGGATTTTAATCGTGCGATAACTTCTTCGGTCACCCGGTAGGCGCTCATTTCCGGTTTCAAATCATATGTCGGTACGTCCCTGGGTGATGGGATAAGGCATCGTTCTTCCAAAGGAAAAGGTTTTTCTTCGCCACCATTAAAAAAATAGGTCACATGCGCATACTTTTCTGTCTCTGCAATTCTGAGCTGTCTTAAACCGTGCCTGCTGACGACCTCTCCCAAAATTCCACTCAACCGGACCGGCGAGAAAGCAACCGGTAGGTCAAAAATTTCATCAAAAAGGGTCATGCAGACAAATTCACACAGTTTTGGAAGCGGGTCTCGTTTGAAGAACGAAAAGGAGGGATCGGTGAAAGCCCGAGTAATCTCCCGGGCTCGATCCGCACGAAAGTTGAAAAAAATTATCCCATCACGATCTCCAATAATCCGCACAGGTTCTTCTTTTGGATCGGTAATAACGATGGGACGAACAAATTCATCTGTTTCGCCCCGTATATAAGCCTTTTTTACCGCCTCGACGGGATTTTTTTCCTTTACCCCCTTGCCCTGGGTATATAGACAAAATGCCTTTTCAATTCTATCCCATCTGTTGTCACGGTCCATGGCATAAAAACGTCCGCAAATGGACGCGATGGCACCTGTTTTTTTCTGATTTAAATACTCAGACAATCTCTTGATAAACCCGACGCCGCCATCAGGTGGTGTATCCCGGCCATCGAGTATGGCGTGTATGTAAACATGTTGAACGCGGTTTTTGTCTGCCATATCGATCAGTGCAAAAAGATGGCTCAACTGGCTGTGCACACCCCCTTCTGAAACAAGCCCCATGAGGTGAAGTGCGGAATTGGTTGCCTTTACCTTTCCCATGACCGCCTTTAGCTTGTCATTTTTAAAAAAAGATCCATCCTGGATAAAGTTATCAATTCGGCGGAGTTCCTGGCAGACAATTCGGCCGGCACCGATATTCAGATGCCCCACTTCCGAATTGCCCATGATACCTTCTGGGAGGCCGACAGCCTTGCCGGAACATACAAGGTGGGTATGGGGATATTCTGCCTCGAGTCCGTCCAGGTGGGGTGTTTTGGCCTCAAAGACAGCATTTCCATTCGGGTTCGAGCTGAACCCCCAGCCGTCCAGAATTATCAACACAAGCGGTTTTACGGATTTCAAAAGGAGATCCTTTTTGCATCGACCCAGAGGCCTTCGAGATCATAGAAATCTCTGATCGGTTCATGAAAAACATGCATGACAATATGACCATAATCGAGCAAAACCCAGTGCCCTTCTTTCATTCCTTCGATGCTCAACGGCCGGATGCCGTGTTTTTTTAAATCATCTTTTATATGGTCCGCAATGGCGGTTACCTGGCGGTTTGACCTTCCGCTGCAGATGATAAACGTATCGGCGACAGATGTAAGCCCACGCACATCGAGCACGACAAGCTCCAGGGCCTTTCTCCCTAAGGCAGCCTTGACATATAGATTTAGCGAAGGATCCAAATCAAGTGTCATCGATAGAGCCCTTTTGTTTTAATATAATCTTCCACTTCTTTCGAGATCAAAGATCGAATGGGCCTTCCGGTTTTCAATCGATGCCGGATATTGGTTGATGAAATGTCGAGGAAATCGGTATTGAATCTATAGATTGTCTGTTTTTCATCGTGGACATAACCTGATTTTGCAGCCGAGAATCGATAGCCTCGGGATATCTTGGATTTAAGATAATTTTCCAGCCGGTTCCATTTGAAGTTGCTCCTGTGGTATGTCACACCGGGTCGGGCCATGACAATAAAAGAAGCTAACAGAAAAAGATCCTTATACGATTTCCAGGTATCTATCTCAAGAAAAGCATCAAGTCCCAAGATGAGATAGAAGTGGTCGTTTTCCGGAAAAAGAGACTTGAAATGAAGCACCGTGTCGATGGTATATGAGGGACCGCTACGTTTTAATTCCACATCTGAAATATACAGGTTGGAATCGGTTGATATGGAAAGACGAACCATTTCCAAGCGGTATTTTGCTTCCGCGATGCCATTTTGTTTTTTGTGTGGTGGGAGTGCAGAGGGGATGAGATAAATTTTATCAAGTGAAAATGCTTTTTTCACTTCCTGGGAGGCGCGGATGTGTCCCGAATGAATCGGATTGAAGGTACCGCCAAACAACCCTATGTGCATTGAAAAAACCTGTTTTCGTTTATCATGTCCTGACCTGACCTTCCCCAAACACCACAAATTTTGTCGTTGTCAGTTCTTCTACCCCCATGGGACCGAAGGCATGCAGCTTTGAAGTGCTGATGCCGATTTCAGCGCCCAGGCCCAATTGCCCACCATCGTTAAAACGAGTTGAGGCATTCACCAAAACCACTGAAGCATCAACTTCACAGACAAAACGCCGCGACCGGTTATAATCTGAAGTGACGATCGCTTCGGTGTGACTGGAGCCATAAGCTGAAATATGTAATATCGCCTGATCCATATCATCAACCACTTTTACCGCAAGGATAAGATCGAGGTATTCAGCAGGCCAATCTTCAGGTTCAGCCTTTTTTACATTTGGCAGGATACGGCATGTTTCAGGACAACCCCTGATTTCCACACCTGCTTTGATAAGTCGTCTCTGCATTAAAGGGAGAAATTGTTGCGCTATTGACCGGTGGACCAGCAGGGTCTCCATCGCATTACATACACCCGGTCGCTGCACCTTGGAGTTGAAACAGATCTCCTCAGCCATTTTAAGATCAGCGCCATCATCAATATAGACGTGGCACACACCTTTAAAGTGTTTCAAGACCGGTATCTTTGAATTTTCAACCACAAATCGAATTAACCCCTCTCCTCCACGCGGTATGATCAGATCAATAAATTGCTCCAGATTCAAAAGGGCATGAACAGCGCTCCGGTCCTTGAAAGGCACCACCTGAACTGCCGCCGCCGGAAGGTTTTTTTCATCAAGTGAATCGCTTATAACAGCTGCCAAAGCCTGATTCGAATAAAGGGCTTCAGACCCGCCGCGAAGGATAACCGCATTTCCCGCTTTCAAACATAGTCCTGCCGCATCTATGGTGACATTGGGTCTCGATTCATAGATGATTCCGATGACCCCGAGTGGAATACGCATCCGTGATACCTGCAGTCCATTGGGCCTCAACCAGGTCTTCACGATGGAACCGACGGGATCATCCAGCTTTATAACATCGCGTAAGCCCTCAGCCATGCTCTCGATGGTTTCATCCTTTATCGTCAACCGATCGATCATGGCACCGGAAAGCCCCATGGTCGTTGCATGTTCAAGGTCTTTTTGGTTTTCTTCCTGGATATAGGAGGATTTTTTTTCAATGTTATCAATGAGTTTTGAAAGAACATCGTTTTTTCTTGAAGAGGGGCAACTTGCCAATTTTACGGACGCCGCCCTTGCAGCCCGTGCCATTTCAACAATGGTTGATTCTATCGACATCTCATCTCCCGGTGGAATTGAAATTGAGCCAAAACAGTCGGCACAAATTCCGTTGTTGTTGTTATCGTATAGCATTTCTATCCACAACCATCAACTGTTAGCACCAAGTTGTCTCTGTGGATAACTTCATCGTACGGTTTGTATCCCAAACGTTCCTTGATCTTGCCGGATTTCAATCCCATAATTTTTCGTATATCCGCAGCGCTGTAATTAACAAGGCCGGCTCCCAGTATCTTATTTTTATCTTTGATAAATTGTACAGCCGCCCCCACATTAAACTCTCCTTCAACATCAAGAATGCCGCTCGGCAAAAGGCTTTTTCCCCTTTTTAAAATCGCCGCAGCTGCACCATCATCAACTCGAATCTTCCCTTTTGGTTTTAAATTAAATGCAATCCAGCATTTACGGCTGGCCAGTTTGTCTTTTTTTGGAATAAAAAATGTACCGGTTTCCTTTCCGGAAAAAAGTTTTAACAAAATATTTGTCTCTTCCCCTTTTGCAATCACCATGGGGATCCCCGCAGCCATAACCTTTTTGGCAGCCTCAATCTTACCGAGCATTCCACCGGTACCGAGGGGCCCTGGAATTTCATCTGCCATCTTCAGAATGGCCTTTTTGATGACAGATACCGATGAAACCAGCTCAGCCTCCTGATGTGTTCGTGGATCTTTGGTGTAAAGCCCTTCGATATCGGTAAGGATGATTAGAATGTCCGCATCCATTAAAAGTGTGATCATGGCGGCCAGATTGTCGTTGTCTCCGAATTTAATCTCTTCCACGGATACCGTATCGTTTTCATTTATGATCGGCACCACCTGCCAGGATAACAACGTATGGAGCGTATTTCGGGCATTTAAGTATCTTTTTCTATTGGATAGATCGTCGCTGGTTAAAAGAATTTGTGCGACCTTTTTATTGTGTCTTGCAAAAACTTTTTCATATTCCCGGATCAGGCCGGCCTGGCCCACGGCTGCAACCGCCTGCCTTTTTGGTATTTCATTCGGCCTTTTTAAAAGGCCGATTTTTTTAATTCCGGAAGCCATTGCACCGGATGAGACCAAAATTATTTGCAAATCTTTGTCAATCAGTTCACAGATCTGTCTGCTGATCGACCGGATAGCTTTTAAATTCAAACCGCTGTCTGTTGTCAGCACACCACTCCCAAGCTTCACCACAACTCGTCTTGCTTTGTTAAAACAGTTCGTTCGAATGCTATCCATCTGATTTTTCCAACAATTCTACAAGATTCGATATCAAATTTTCAACGCCCTCGCCGGTTATGGCGGAAATGCCGATCGATTTGACCCCTTTAGCCGCACCCAGGAAAAGACTCGATTTTTGATCTGAATCGGGTAGATCAAGCTTATTCAATACCACGATTCGAGGTTTATCCGCCAGGGATTCCCCGTACATTGACAGTTCCCGGTTTACCGTCTCATACGCCGTAAGGGGATTTTCAGGATCAATCTCGGACGCGTCAATAAGATGAACCAAAATCCGGGTTCTTTCGATATGCCGCAAAAATCGAATGCCGAGCCCGGCGCCCTGGTGCGCGCCTTCAATCAAACCCGGTATATCGGCAACTACAAAAGGATTGTCCCAATCGGCTTGAACCACACCAAGGTTGGGCGTCAGGGTCGTAAAAGGATAACTGCCCGTTTTGGGTCTAGCTGAAGAAATGGCGCGAATGAGGGTTGATTTTCCTGCATTGGGGAGGCCGATGATGCCGACATCAGCTATAAGTTTGAGTTCCAGTTTGAGTCTGCAGGCTTGGCCGGATTGACCGGGCTGTGCAAAACGGGGGGATCGATTTTTTGAAGTTTTAAACCGTGCGTTGCCCCGACCGCCTCTACCCCCTTTTGCGACGGCAAAAATTTTATCGGGTTTATCAAAATCAACCAGGGTTTCGCCGGTATCTGCATCGCTGACAGCGGTCCCAGCCGGAATTTCTATGATAAGATCTTTGCCGTTTTTTCCGGTCTTTTTTTTCCCATGGCCGTTTTGGCCATTTGACGCTTTGAAATGATTTTTAAAACGAAAATCAAAGAGGGTACGTTTTCTAAATGTGGAAATCAGGGAAACATCGCCGCCGTTGCCACCGTCTCCACCGTCCGGTCCTCCGCGGGGGATGAACCTTTCGCGCCTAAAACTCACACATCCTTTTCCGCCATCACCGGATTGAACCGTAATGATCGCCTCATCGATGAACTTCACTCTACATAAACACTGACTTTTTTACGCGAACGTCCCTGCCGTTCGTAAGAAACAATTCCGTCAATTTTTGCAAATATCGTATAATCTTTACCCATTCCCACGTTGTTTCCGGGATGTATTTTCGTGCCGAGCTGGCGTACCAAAATGTTGCCGGCCTTCACTTTGTTTCCACCATATCGTTTAACGCCGCGTCGTTGTCCATTACTGTCACGGCCGTTTTTTGAACTTCCACCAGCTTTCTTGTGTGCCATGATCTATCCCCCTGACGATTCGCTCCTGTTATTTTTTTCCCACTAAAACCAACATTTATTTTGTCGTCTGCTTTTCCGGATCATTCGCCGGGCCTGAGATATTGTCGATCCTAATCGCGGTAAACGGCTGACGATGACCTTGCTTGCGTCGATATCTTTTCCGACGCTTGTATTTGAAAACGATAATTTTTTTTGCCTTGCCCTGTTCCACAATATGGGCTTTAACCGCAATATTGTCGAGAAGGGGCCGCCCAATGGTCACTTTCTGGCCATCGGAATACATAAGGACTTTTTCAAACAAGACAGGACTTCCTATTTCACCGGGAATTTTTTCAACCCTTACGGTTTCACCTTCTTGTAATTTATACTGTTTGCCACCTGAAAAAACAACAGCGTACACGTCCGGAACCTCCCTTGGTCCAATTCAGTTATCAATCGTATAAAAGATGCAGATATTAAACTTTATCGAAATGATGTCAAGAAAAATTTGAAATTTGAATTATTTTATTATAAGGATGATTTGGATTTCATCAACTATTTTTTTATTAAATAAAGGGACATCATGAAAATTATATCACTTGCAATCAGTAAAAAGAAGGCCACTCGAAAACAGGTCATAAACGAAGCCCTGTTGATTGAGAACCACGGTATCAAAGGCGATGCACATGCCGGAAACTGGCACAGACAGGTCAGCTTTCTCTCATCTGAAAGTATCGAAGAAGCTCGGCGAATGGGCCTTGATGTATCATTCGGTGATTTTGCCGAAAATATCGCGACAGAAGGAATTGATTGGAAAACGATGCCGATCGGCACCAGAGTAAAACTCGGCGATTCAGCCTTGGTGAAAATTACACAAATCGGAAAGGAATGCCACACTAAATGTGCCATTTATTATAAGGCTGGAGATTGCATCATGCCAAAAGAGGGTGTATTTGCAAAGGTTCTGGAAGGGGGAACTATCCGCTGTGGTGATAAAGTCGAGATTTTACCTCCCGAGCATTAACATAATTTTGTTGCAAAGAGCTGCCCCTGCCTCAAAACCGGTGGGATGTCAAAAAGAACACACTGCTTAACCGCAGTTTTTAAATCGAGATCGGAGATTCAATTGGAAAAGATTTTGAACCATCAGGTGATAAACTGGGATCGGGGAAAAAGCACCTCTATGAACCGAAAGCTGATTGGTGAAGAACCTTTATCCATACGCCTTCAAGGTGAAGCCTATTCGGTTGTCCTGCGCACACCGGGCGATGAAATACCTCATGTCGCCGGTTTCTGTCTGGCTGAAGGAATTGTGGATAACCCGGATGATTTTGCATCCATAGGGTTTTGTGAGGATGACGATACAAACGTAGTAACAGTTATGCTGAGCGCGTCAAGGCGGGATAATATTGCCGATATCCTGGAGAGACGCGGGTTTATCAGTCAGACGAGCTGTGGTATTTGTGGAAAAGAAGTCGTAGAAGATCTTTATCAGATGATTCATCCGCTCACAGATGATATCACTGTCGATACACGAAAGGCACTCCAATGCCTGGAAAAGCTTTCCAATCAGCAACCGCTGCGCCAGATGACGCGGGCGGCGCATGCGGCTGTCCTTTACGATAAACACTTTGAGATTCTATCCGTGGCTGAGGATGTTGGCCGCCACAATGCACTTGACAAAGCCATAGGGAAAGTTTTTCTCAGCAATCGGCTTTCAAATGCCTGTCTGCTGGTTCTTTCTTCCCGGATCAGTTACGAGCTGGTCCAGAAGGCCGCAAGAGCACGCATTCCAGTCATCCTCGCAAAATCCCGTCCAACCTCCCTGGCAGTGGAACTCGCAACAGAACTCAACATCACCTTGGCGACAGCAGAGGAATCCGGATTATATATCTTCTGTAAGCCGCATCGCCTGGTGTGATCGTTTACGCCACGCCGGCGACTTCTTCCTTAATTGATACAGCGATTTTGAACAGGGCCGTAAGGACGAGAAATCCAATCGCCCACACACCAGCGGCAATAATAATTTCGGGCAGTGTCGGCACATATTCATTGACATGGTGAAGCGGCGAGGGAACAAACCCGCCCGATATCATGCCGAGCCCTTTATCGATCCACGTACCGACAAAAACAACTATACAAGCAACGGCCAAAATGCCCTCATTTCTTCGGGTGACAGGGTTTACCAGTAATATGATGCCCACCACCATCAAAATGATAGACGCCCTCATCCACGGTACCAATGCCCCATGTCCGTCCAACCCGAAGTAAAGATAGTTAAAGTGGTCCAGGTGTTCCGGTATGCCGCTGTAATAAACAACAAAAATCTCACAAAGAAAGAAAAACAGGTTGATGATAATTCCATAGGTGACGATTTTGGCAAGCGACTGGATCTGCTCCCTGCCCGGATCGAACTTTGTCACCTTTCTGACAAGCAGACACAACAGGATCAAGAACGCCGGGCCGGATGCAAAGGCCGAGGCAAGAAACCGCGGTGCCAGGATGGCGGTCATCCAGAAACCCCTTCCCGGGAGACCTGAGTAAAGAAACGCAGTGACGGTATGAATACTGACAGCCCAGGGGATAGAAAGGTATATCAGCGGTTTTAGCCAGCCCGGCGGCGCCACTCCGTTTCGCTCGGCTTCGAGGACTTTCCAGCCGATGACAATATTCAGGATAAGGTATCCATTTAATACAATCATATCCCAAAAAAGAATGGAATTCGGTGACGGATATAATAAAACATTCAGAACCCGGGCCGGTTGGCCAAGATCGATAAAAATAAACAGCGCGCACATGACGACCGAAGCCACGGCCAGGAATTCACCTAAAATGGTAATTTTACCAAACGCTTTATAGTTATGCAGATAATATGGGAGAACCAGCATGACCGCCGATGCGGCGACACCGACCAGAAATGTGAACTGAGCAATATAAAATCCCCAGGTTACATCACGGCTCATGCCCGTAATTCCGAGACCAAAACTAAGCTGCCCTAAATAGAAGGCAAACCCCACAGCGATAACGGCAAGGAGCAGCGTTATCCATCCATAGTATTTTTTGCTTCCTGTCAACGCTTTTTCAAGCATAATCACCTCATACGATGTAATAAACCGCCGGCCTGGTACCCAGGCCCTGTTTACGACGTATCATGTAGTTGGATCTTAACAGTTCTCTGACGCCAGACCCGGGGTCTTCCAGGTCTCCAAAGGTGAGGGCGCCGTTGGCGGCTTCCACGCAGTTGGGCATTTTTCCGACTGCCAGCCTTTCGGCGCAAAAATTGCATTTTTCAACGACCCCTTTCATGCGGGTGGGAAACTCCGGATTTCTCTTCATTATAAAAGGGCGCGGATCTCTAAAATTAAAGCTTCTTGAACCATATGGGCATGCCGCCATACAGAATCTGCATCCAATGCACCGATGATAATCCATATGTACGATACCATCTTCCCGTTTAAATGTCGCCTGGGTCGGACACACCCTTACACATGGGGGATTTTCACAGTGGTTGCAAAGAACCAAAAATGGCAACTGTTCTATTCTTTCTGGTAGAAATCGCATATTCCTTGTGGGGAAGGCGTGTTTAAACTCTTCGGCCCAGATCCATTTGATTTCATGTTTTTTGTTTTTAAATTCCGGAATATTGTGGATTTTATTGCAGGCCTCGATCATCGGCACCAGATCTTCGGCCGATTTGAACTTTTTGGTATCGATAACCATTGCCCATTGGGTTGCAGTGAGTGCTTCTTTATTTGGCAATACTTGGGCTTTCTGTTTATCACCCTTTTCTCCAGATGCGGCAAATACATCCAAAAGGGGCTTTGTCCCAAGCCCCAGCGCAGAAACTCCAGCAATTTTTAAAAAGCGTCTTCTGCTGCTCTCCATCATTTTTTCTCCTTCGGGTTATCTATATGGCAATTCCAGCAATTAGGCCTCACCGAAGCGTAATTATGACATTGGTCGCAAAATTCAGCCTTATTGAAATGGCAATCCAGACAGGTATTGGAAAGACTCATGTCAAACGATTTCCCCTTACTGTTGACATATACTCTCTTTCCGTTTCGGACGACCGTATTTCTCCAGACGTTAAGCAGTTGCATATGCTTTGCCCGCATAACCGATTTTGGTTCAACACACTCTTTTGCAGCTTTTGCCCTATCCGTCAGCTCTGGTTCAGGCACAGGAGATGCTTTTCCGTGGTTGTACCAGAAAGGAAATGTGGTTATGATCACAAATATGACCAGGCCCGCAACAACCATTCCTCTGTCATATATCTGCTTACTGTCCGCCATCATCACCCTCCAATCCGGGTATCGGTTCTGAACGCAAATCTGTCGTCCTTTCATTCTGCCCGGGCAAATTCAGTGCATTTCCTACCAATTCGTGAACACCGGTGACGTCCACCCCAGGAACCCAGTACTCCATGGCGGTAGGCAGTGCGGCTCTGTCAATGGCGCATACGCAGGCGAGCATGTTCACGTCATGTTTTTCATGAACATATTTTACCGCATTGGCCCTGGGAAGACTGCCCGTCATTCGCAGTTCCATATTTTCTCCTGCATTTAGGCCCGACCCGCTGCCACAACAAAAGGTCTGTTCGCGTATGGTATTCCGGGGCATCTCATAGAAGTTCTTGCATGTGTTCTTGATGATGTACCTCGGTTCATCCAAAAGCCCCATACCCCTGGATGTGTTGCAGGAGTCATGGTAAGTGACCTTTAAGTGATCGTTTCTGCTGGGGTCGAGATCCAGTTTGCCCTGTTTGATCAGGTCGGCGGTGAACTCTGTAATATGCACCACCTTGGTGGCTTTGGCATTTTCAAATTTTGTCCCTGTAATGGGAGAAACCGGTTCTGCCAGAAAATCGGCGGGACCGTTCATGGTGTCCATATACTGGTGAATCACTCGCCACATGTGGCCGCATTCACCGCCAAGAATCCATTTTACACCCAGCCGTCGAGCCTCTGCATACATTTTGGAATTCAATCGTTTCATGGTCTCATGAGAGGTAAAGGATCCAAAGTTTCCTCCCTCGGAAGCATATGTGCTCCACGTGATATCAAACCCGTATTTCTCTTTTAAAAAATGAAACAATATCAAATACCCCATTGCGGTATATGTGCCCGGGTCTGCGAATATATCGCCGGATGGTGTAATAAACAGGATGTCAGCCCCTTTTTTATTGAAGCTCGGTTCCACATGGACCCCGGTGATATCCTCTATATCGTCGACAAAGAAGTCGAGCATATCCTTAAATGCGTGGGGTTGAATACCGAGATGATTCCCGGTCCGGTAACAGTTGGCAACCGGGGTCGCAATCCAGTCAATGTTGAGACCCAGGAGATTGAAAAGTTCTCTGGCCATCATGGTGATTTCAGCGGTATCGATACCGAATGGGCAGAAAACAGAGCACCGCCTGCACTCCGTACATTGAAAGAAATAATACCACCACTCCTTTAGGACACCGAGGGTGAGCTTCCGTGAACCGGCCAATTTTCCAAGAATCTTTCCGGTGGTGGTAAAATCGTTTCTGTATACCGAGCGAAGAAGTTCCGCGCGCAGCACCGGCATGTTTTTTGGGTCACCGGTTCCGATAAAAAAATGGCATTTGTCCGCACATGCGCCGCAACGGACACAAATATCCATAAATACTTTAAAAGAACGAAATCGATCGAGCCGCTCCCGAAATCCTTCAAAAATTATTTCTTCCCAGTTTTCAGGAAGTTTCCAATCGTCATCCAAAGGATTCCATGCCCGTGCGTTTGGTAGCCCGACATATTCCACACTTTTGGGGTTGGAAGCATAACAGTACATCCCTTTTCGAATCTGAACGGGGGTATCCATCCATCCGGTTTTGAGCGGGGTTGGATCTAATTTTGATAACAGTTCATCGGGCTTAAGAAGATCATCAGACATTCGTTACTCCTTTTCTTTTTCCTCTGATTTTGTCTGAGCTATCTCTTTTTCCACCGGCAATCCCACCTCAACCATTTTTTCCCTGAATTCATCCTCATACTGTTCGTATGTATGGACCTCCACCGGGTAGTTCCATGGATTAATATGTCTGATGCGGCGGCTGTTATTGGCGAGGTTCCTAGTGGGGCTCATAAAAATTCCCCCCAAATGCATTAGCTTGCTAAAGGGGAAATATGCCATGAGTACACTGACAAAGAACAGATGAACATAAAAGACACTTCCCACATCTGACGGGATTTTGGGTCGAAATGTAACCAACCCCATGGTCAGTTCTTTAACCCCGATAATATCCACTTTTGTAAAGTACCGCATGAGAATCCCTGATATCGCCACACCGATAATGAGAAAAAGGGGAAAAAAATCTGAGGCAAGGGAAATATACCTGACCTGGGGAATAAAAACTCTTCTTAAAAAGAGGAAAATGACCGCTGCCAACAGCGCAATTCCAGAAAATAAAACACCGGGTAAGCCGATCTGAAGAAATCCGTCCACAGTTTCCAACAGTTGCAGAAAAGAGGGCACCGGGTCGATAAAGAAACGAAAATGTCTGATCACCACGGTTAAAAACGACCAGTGAAATGCGATTGCACCCAGCCACAGCCACTTCTCCCATTCGTAAGAGAGTTTATCTCCTTCTTTTAACTGGTACTTGGTGTTTCTGAACAATGAACGGAAAAAAAGCACCTCAAGGATCATTCGAATCACAACACCCGTTTTCGTAGATGGATTGTCAATGCGGGCGGGTTTTATCCACGGAAGCGATTTCTGTTGGCCACAGGTTGAGGGGATCCGGAATGGGACTGGAGAACGCGCCCAATTCAATACACGATAAAAAAATCCGGCGATGAATGTAATAATCGCCAGATAGGGCACGATAACGCCAAAAAGAATTTGGAATCCGGCAGCTTCAATGCCCACATAGGCCATCAGAAAAAGTACGATAACCGATAGAAGGGAAAATATATAATTTACATTCATTTACCATTACCTCGTTTATGGCCTCGCCGAACCGACGATCTTATAAAGCCCCCTACATCAAGTTGCCGTCCCAGCTGCGACTGGACTGCACCTCGCTTTGGATTTTTTGTCAATTTTATGAATTGAATTTAACGGGATCCAGCTCGTTCGCCGGAATCTCACGAATCAAACCTGCTCTCTCAAATGCCTTGAACGTTCTGTTTTTCACCTCATTCGCTTGGAGCTGGTAGATCTTTTCCCTGCACACCATATAGAGGTCGAAAGCAATGAGGCTGAGCGCATCAATCTGCTCCTCAAACAACCGCAACTCATTCTCAAACCGATTTCTGTCAAGCTCTTTATTTAAAATGTGTCTGACCGCCATTTTCAAAGAGAAGATAAAACCGACAGCCTGCGAAGGGGTAAAGTCTTGAATCGCTCTGATCCTGATGATGGGATCCAGAAGCGGGATCACGGTTTTTTCATCCAATCCTTTAAGAAGTTCACCATAGAGTGATTTGAGGCTTTGCAAGGTGGTACTTCCGACCGGATTGGCAAAAGGGTCTTTCTGGCTTTTTAAAAAAGTCGAAGTATCGGCAGGATAGGTCTCGACCACCCGATCAAACCAAGCTTTTATGATCTCATTTTTGCGTTGCGCCAACAGGTCTTCCAGACTCATTCTCGAAACCGCTTTTTCTGCTCAGGATTAAAAGTGGTACCCCTCATTATATCAAGTGAGTAAACGAAACATATTGGCGAAAGAAAGGATTGGTACAAGAGGAAAATCTATAAACAAGATGCAAATTCATGTCAAGATTAAATGAAAAAAAGTATTTTGTTTACTGAGAATATGCTCACTTTTTCTGTTTCAAAAACCGGTTGTTTTTAAACCGGGTGTCTATTAGTCTTAATAAAAATTTAACTTTCAACGCTCTGTTCCCGCGTTGGCTGATGCCGAAAGGGCCCATTGAACCCACACAGCAAACATATAATACAAAACCCCATGTATCGCTACCTGATGGCCCTTACCATTAGCGCGACCGTTGGGTTACAAGGCTGGCGAACACTTTTCAACAATTTCGCAGTAGAAATAGCAGCCCTAGATGGCCATCATATCGGAATGATTCAGTCAATTCGGGAAATACCTGGATTGCTGACCTTCCTCGTCATCTTTATCATCATTTTGATCAGAGAACATCGACTTTCTGCCTTATCCATTTTTTTTTTGGGGCTAGGCGTAGCGATTACCGGACTATTTCCTTCCTACTTGGGTCTTTTGATGACAACCATGGTCATGAGTTTCGGTTTCCATTACTTTGAGACGACAAACCAATCCCTAACGCTTCAATATTTTGATAAACATACATCTCCATGGGTTTTTGGAAAACAGCGCAGCTATGCTGCTGCTTCTAATATCGGCATCGGCCTTTTGATTTTCTTCATCGCCTCTGAGTTAAGTTACACCCAAATCTATCTTTTTATCGGGAGCATAATCATGCTCACGGGTGTTTGGGGGTTGTCAAAGGATCCGACAGATCAAAATATTGGTCCCCAGCGAAAAAAGATGGTTTTTCGTAAAAAGTACATCCTTTTTTACGTTCTCAATTTCATGGCCGGCGCTAGACGTCAGATTTTCATCGCCTTTGCCGTTTTCCTTTTGGTAAAGAAATTTGAATTTACGGTTCAAGAAGTGGCCATTCTTTTTGTAATAAACAATCTCATCAATTTCTTTTTAAGCCCGCTGATCGGGAAAAGCATTATTCGGTATGGTGAAAGGGGGGTCCTTTCTCTGGAGTATTTCTGCCTGATATTTATTTTCCTCGCCTATGCCACCACGGAATCAAAAATAATTGTGGCAGTCCTATATATTTTGGATCACATTTTCTTTAACTTTTCCATTGCGATTCGTACCTATTTTCAAAAAGTGGGGGATCCGAAAGACATTGCGCCGAGCATGGCCGCAGGTTTTGCCATCAATCACATTGCGGCGGTTTTTTTCCCTGTGATCGGTGGGCTACTATGGCTGGTAGACTATCGAATTCCGTTTGTGGGTGGTGCGGTATTGAGCCTGATTTCTCTTTTGGTTGTTCAGAAAATCAGGGTTCGTTAAAGGGAATTTTCGTGGTCAAACTTGAGTGATCGTTAAAACGACCTTGGTTTGCAGATGATTTCCCGGATTCGCATGTCGAAAAGATCGGACTGATTGGCAGGTTTTATGACCAGGGCCGAATCAGCACCCCTTCCGGTCCCTCCAATGGAAATGATATCACCACCTGAAAGGGCGCCGGCATCCGCAGCCATGATGGATATTTCAACTGCTACCTTGGTGCCATGCCCAAAAAGTCTCAGCGTATCGGCAATAAGCAGGGCTGGATAGATTCCGGAGAATTTTTTTGCTATGGATCGTTCAACCCCTGAAAGCGCATGGGTCGCTGAAACAACGGTCGCGCCTTTTTCTTCTAGGTCATTTTGAACTTCATCCGGCATCACCTTTTTAAACGGTTCCCTGAAACCACAGTGATATGTTACTACGGTTATTGAAAAGTCCTTAAAAACTTCCAGAGCAGTATAAGCGGTATCGCCTTTTGTGGACGCGAGGACGACTTCGTTTAAGCCGAGTTCTCGACCCCGTTCATAGGCAAGCTTGACTGTCTGTGCTGTGTTGACTTTACCGGGGTTGTCAAAATACATGTTCACCTCTTCTTTCTTGGCCTTATTTGCAGCCCTGTGGGAGATTCTATAAAATTTTTAAAAATACCGATATTTGTTTTTTTGTCAAGCGCCTTGTTTGAAAATTTGCGCTGTTCTTTATATAACTATCCGTTATTTTAACAGATAGCTTCAATGAGGCCATTGACATCAATATCATTTTGAATATATAACCATTAAAATTTCGCATTCCCAATCCACCGGAGCGGCGCATCCGGCACGTGGCGAATGCGAATCTTCTTAAAATCAGCGGAACCTAAGTAAACAGGTCATGTAGTGAAAATGTCCTTATGTTGGATCACAGGAGTAAATTTAAAAAGATGTTTTGGTATTGAAAAAGGATTTCTATGATTGTTGATTTTCACACCCACATTTTCCCAAAAAAAATGCGTGAAAACCGCGAATTTCATTTTCCTTCTGAATCCGCGTTCAAACTTCTGTACAGTTCGCAAAAGGCAAAACTTGCCGGTTCTAAAGAGCTGGTGAAAACCATGGATGAGCAAGGGGTGGATAAATCTGTTATCTTCGGATTTCCCTGGAAAATAAGCGATACGTTTAAAAGACACAATGACTACATCATGGATGCTGTGCAAAAATATCATGGACGGCTGATCGGTCTTTGCTGTTTTGATCCGTTCAACAGCGACGCTGTCTCTGAAACCGAGCGGTGTATCGACGGTGGACTTGTCGGGATTGGTGAACTTGCGTTTCATGAGTCCGGCATAAATGAGACCTGCTTGGACAGGCTTGCCCCTCTCATGGCGATCTGTCTGGATAAGGATCTACCGGCCATCGTTCACACCAACGAGCCTGTTGGTCATCTTTATCCGGGTAAAACAGAAAATACCCTATCACAAATCTATCGGCTTTTAAAAAGATTCCCAAAAAACAAAATCGTCCTCGCTCATTGGGGCGGCGGTATCTTTTTTTTCAATCTTCTGAAAAGGGAAGTAAAAGAGAGTTTTAAAAATGTATACTTTGACACAGCTGCATCGCCTTTCCTCTATGACCCATCGGTATACCGGGTGGCGCTGCAGATTATCGATCCGAATCGGATCCTCTTTGGGAGTGACTACCCGCTCTTAGAACCGATAAGATATTTTAAGGAACTTGAAAAGACCGATTTGTCCCAAGATGAAATTGAAGGGATTTGCGGCAGAAATGCTATGCGGTTGTTAAATCTGTAAAAATCCGTTGCAATGGATCAAGCGATGGGGTCGAGACGAAAAATCAGATAAAAAGTTTCCAAAAGGAAACCCGGCAGTTTCCATTTAGAAACTTTGATGCGATGGTAAGCACATCATTCCCGCGGGTCTTTTCTCAACAATAAATTATAACCTGTTGAAAAAACTATTAATATATTTTTTTCCAATCCCTTTTAAAAATATCCATAAGGTTGGCAAGCTTTTTGCATGAACCCTATAGCAGTATTAAACCTAAATCTTCATCTGTTTTCTCCTTATTAAAACGGTTAATCGGGAAGGCCCGGTTAACCGTTTTTTTTATCAACCAGACATCCCATCCTTAACCATCTCAATATAGATTGAATCAGAATGGTCTGAAATGATCTGTTGAAAAACCTCTCTCTTTTGATCCATATCCCCTTTTGCACCGTAGATTTGGCCCAAGTTAAAAAGCGCCTCGTCCTTCATGGTGGAATCAGGCCCGGAAGCAATCATTTTAAAATATTCGATAGCATGTTCATAATCTTTCTTTTTTTGATAAGAATGGGCAAGACCGCTCAAAATAATATTTTTTAAAGATGGCGTATCACCAAAATATTGCAGGGCTTTTCCATATAGTGTTATGGCTTTGTCAACCTCATCTGCTTTAAAGCACATATTGGCATATATTATTGTTGCAATTTTTCCAGCCTCTGTTTTCGAATACCTTTTTAAAATCTGTTCAAAATCTTTTCCCAAATCGCGGTACGTTTTGGACAAATCATTTTCTTTTAAAATTGTTTCATATCGGGACATAGTCTGTACTAGAAGGGTTGCGGCATTTTTCTCAGCTCGAGTTGAAAAAAACTGCGCTCCTAAAAAGATCAGTATCAATGAAACAATTCCACCGCAGGACCATACCAATTTAACCCTGTGTTCCTTGGTAAACCGAAACAAATTCCCGGTAAACGTCATAAACTCATCGGGTTCTTTTAGTAGTTTTTTCCGCGAAATTTTTTTTACCATTCTACCTCCAAAATTCTTTATTAACACTGCTGAGATGAAATATATTTAAATTAGCAAAGCGCAACGTATTAAAATATAGATATCGAAGCAATAGAAAAAGTGGCACAGCAGATTTCAACCCGATCTATTGAGTAAAATGTTCACGCTCTTGCAAAGAGGGCCAAACTTGGGCCAATCTTTAAAGTGTTCATTTTTTGAACGATGTGAGAAACAGGGCTTTGTCTATTTTTTATGCCCATCTTGAATTTTCTGAAAGATGTGCTTATAGTTACCAATATGAAAGAATATGATGAAAAAATACCAGACCATAAAGAGCTTGAAAAAGAGATCGGTGATTTTTTAGCAAAGAAATTTGGTGACAACGTTAAAATTGCATCCCCAATTACCTTGCCCCAAGAAGCCCCTTTTGAAAAAACCAAAAAGGATTCAAAAAAAAAGAAAAAAATCAATTTCGACCTAAAGCCTGAAGATCTTATGTCCCATCTCGATCGGTATATCGTAAAACAGGATAGCGCCAAAGCCATTTTAGCCACAAAAATATGTACGCACTTCAATCGCATCAAACGCGCTGAATCTAATCAGGACGAAATGAGTGATTTAGTGGGAAACATCAAAAACAATATCCTGATGATGGGCCCGACCGGCGTCGGTAAGACATACATGATCAAACTAATCGCTAAAAAAATCGGGGTGCCCTTTGTTAAGGGAGATGCGACCAAGTTCAGTGAAACCGGTTATGTGGGTGGTGACGTGGAAGATCTGGTACGGGACCTTGTCAGAGATGCCGATGACGATATAGAGATGGCACAACATGGAATTATATACATCGATGAGATTGATAAAATTGCTTCCAGCAGCCATATCTTCGGTGCTGATGTATCACGAACCGGGGTCCAACGTGCGCTACTCAAGCCGCTTGAAGAAACAGATGTCGATTTAAAAGTTCCACATGACCCCATTTCAATGATCCAGGAGATTGAGCAGTTTCGAAAAACCGGAAAACGCGAGAAACGCGCTGTCAATACAAAAAATATCCTCTTTATCATGAGTGGGGCCTTCAGTGATCTCTTCCAGATTATAAAGAGGCGGATCTTAGATCAGAACATCGGATTTGGAGCACAGATATCGAGCCTGAAAGAGCAGATTGATCTTCTTAAGCATGTGAAGTCAGAAGATCTGATTGAATTTGGATTTGAATCTGAATTTGTAGGCCGCCTTCCTGTGAGGGCGGTTTTTGATGAGCTGAACAAAGATGACCTTCTGAATATTTTAAAAAATCCGAGCAATCCGATAATTCTCGGGAAAAAACTTGATTTTGCGGCCTATGGCATCGAGATCAAATTTGAAGATAAATTGTTAGATATTTTGGCAGGTCGCGCCTTTGAAGAAAATACAGGCGCAAGGGGTCTGGTCAGCGCAGTTGAAAGTGCACTCTTATTGTTTGAAAAGAAGTTACCATCCACAGAAGTTACAAAATTTCCGGCAACAGTTATGGTGGTTGAGAATCCTGAGAAGGCTTTTGAGAAGCTCCTTTCTTTAAAGGATCCCCAAAGCATGGACGCGGCCTTTGAGGATCTGTGTAATGAGGAAAAGAAATCGATAAAAGAATATGTAGAAGCAAACAGAAAAACACTCTCTCAAAAATATAACTTGACACTGACAACCGCACGAATTGATATTGTAGCCACTTTCTACTGTAAACACATCATGGATATCGGAAGTGTAATCGATAAAATCAAAAGCTTTTACGATGAAGCGAAAAAGATCGAACTATATTTTTATAAAAAACATGATATTAACATTGTGCTGGAAGAAGATGCCATCGACTATATTATTGACCAGCTGGTCAGCTCCAATGTAGACATAGAAAATTTTTACAAAAAGCTCACAATGGATTTCGAATACGGCCTTAAGCTCGTCCGTGACAAAACAGGTAAAAGCCGGTTTTTCATCACCAAAAATGCGCTTTTAAGTCCAGAATCTTTTATTAGCACACTCATAAAGAATGAACTGAAAAATCCGTTACAATTAAATAGTTAACGGATTGATGTTCACCTTCCGAGCCAGTTTAGTGAATTTTATGTGAAACCGTTGCACCATGCTAAAACCGGCGATAAAAACCAATTGAATGAAAGAAAAAACCGATGCTATTCCCTGACTACCGGCCCAGGCGCTTGAGGCAAAGTGTAGCTTTCCGCCGTATGATACGGGAAACCACTCTTTCCACAGATGACTTGATTCTTCCTCTTTTTGCCATTGACGGGAAAGGGGTAAAAAATCCAATACTTTCCATGCCAGGGCATTATCAGTTATCCATCGACCATCTTCTTAAAATAGCCAAAAAAGCACATGATCTAAAAATTCCTGCAATCATGCTCTTTGGCATACCCAAAAAGAAAGATTCACTGGCAACGAGCGCCTATGCAGAAGACGGTATTGTTCAAAAAGCGACCAAAGCAGTTAAGGATAAGGTACCTGACCTTGCGGTTATAACAGATGTATGTCTTTGCCAGTACACCGATCACGGTCACTGCGGCGTCCTGGAAGGAAACATCGTTGATAACGATGCCTCTCTTGATCTTCTGGCCAAAACCGCCCTGTCCCATGTAAAAGCAGGTGCTGATATGGTAGCGCCTTCTGATATGATGGACGGTCGGGTTGCTGAAATCCGTGATCTGTTGGATGACAATGGTTTCAGTGATACTCCAATCATGTCCTATGCGGCAAAATATTGCTCGGCCTATTATGGACCATTTCGTGAGGCCGCTGAATCCGCACCGAAATTCGGGGACCGAAAAACCTATCAGATGGATCCTGCCAATGCACTTGAAGCCATCCGGGAAGCGACTATGGATGTGGAAGAAGGTGCAGACATCATTATGGTAAAACCTGCACTACCCTATCTTGATATCATCTGTCGAATGCGGGATGAAATTGATCTGCCGATCGCCGCATATAATGTCAGCGGTGAATATGCCATGATCAAGGCTGCAGACAAAATGGGATGGGTAGATGGTCAAAAGGTGATGATGGAAACGCTTACAGCGATTAAGCGGGCCGGCGCTAAAATGATCCTGACCTATTTCGCTATTGATGCTGCAAAGGAAATCATCGAAGCAGGCTGATCGCCTTCATACGGAACAATCCAAAGGAGTTGCCATGAAAATTAGTTCCCTGATGATGCCAGACCCGATCACAGTCACAGAAAAATCATCTATCAGTGAGGCTATTGAATTAATGAAGGTGAATTCGATCCGGCATCTCCCCGTGGTATCAGATTTAAACATTCTCAGGGGTTTCGTAACCCTGGCAGATCTAAAACAGGGCCTGATCCCCTCCATGGTGGCAGATCTAACCCTTTCGGATCTTATGATCAAAGATCCAATTACGATTGATCCTGATAGTGATATAGAGATCGCCGCTCAACTCATTTATAAGCACAAAATTGGCGGAATGCCGGTCGTGAAAAAAGGAATGGTTGTTGGAATCATCACCGGAACCGACATCCTGAGGGCTTTTATCGACATGATGGGCATCCTGACCGCCAGTTCGCGAATTGATGTGGTTGTCGGCGATGAACCGGGGTCTTTCAAAAAAGCGTCCCAGACGATCAATGACAATGGTGGAGATATCATCAATGTGGGTATGACGGCGCAACAGACTAGCAAGAGAATCTATTACTTCCGTCTGTCTCAATGCAAGACAGCGGGGATAAAAAAAGCACTTGAACGTGAGGGGTTCAAGGTGTTAGCGACGATGGACTAGTGAGTGAATTGCGCCGGCAGCATCAATCGCTTTTATACCCTCTTTTATGGTCCATGCCTTTACCTCATCACTACCCACGGTAAAAAAGGATAGAAGGCCCAAAAGGGCTTAGCGGTTTTGAACCTTTTCCAATTTCGAGTTTATTTTTTCAATCTGGATTTCGAGTGATTTCTGCCGCTTTACCATGCTGAAAAGATAGATGAATAAAATGATCCAGGTGATACTAAAACCAGAAAAAAGGTATATCATTCCGGTCATCGATTTGTCCTCCATTCATATTTTGAAGATCTTCCCAAATTCCCTGCGAAGGGGCAAAAATACGCTCTATCTTAGGGATCATGATGAGAATATTTCTTCGTAAACCGCTCTGACCTTTTCTGTCTTGATCTTTAGCCTCTCCAATTTGATTCTGTTTTTCAACAGGGAAAGAAAAAAAAGAAAAAAGGCACAAAATGTCAGCAACAAGGTATATTTCATCGGTTTTGAAATATTGATGCCCTCTGATGTTATAATGACAGGATGTATAGTTCTCCACAACCGGATGGCAAAAAAAGTAATCGGCACATTGGCAAAGCCGATGATTCCGAATACGGCTGATAGGTTTGCGCGTTGATTCTCTCTCACAACACCCCTCAGCATCAGATAGGCGAGATAGATAAACCAGAGTATCAGTGTTGTTGTTAATCGGGGGTCCCAGGTCCACCATACATTCCAAACCGGTTTTGCCCAGATGGGGCCGGTGATCAAAACAATGGTACAAAACAGAACGCCTATTTCAGCGGAACAGTAAGCAATTACATCCCATTTTTGATCTTTTTTATAGAGGTAAACAATACTGGCCAAAAAGGTAATGAAAAAAGCGAAAAAAGCCAGAAAAGCGGCGGGGACATGGAGATAGAAAATTTTCTGGACAATCCCCATTGTTTTCTCAATTGGAGCATAGATGAATATGGCGTAAAGCGCTGCAAGCATCAAAAGAAAAGTAACGACTTCAAATGTTATCTCAAAGATTCGTTTTGTCATTTGCATCATTCCTCAATGATAAACGTAAATGTCAAGTAAGCTATAAGCAGATAAATCAGGTCAAAAGCGATCAAAATCTTTAACGGGGAGTAGACTTCCGTCACTGTTTTTCCAGCCAGTATTGTCTCTGTTGCCTTTACAGCAGCAATCAGCATCGGAACGGTTATCGGAAAAACGAGTATGGAAAGTATGGTATCCCTTGACTTCGTCGCCGCAGACATGGCCGAGAAGAGCGTGCCGATAGCCGAAAAACCCAATGTTCCCAAAAAAAATATTAAACCGAGCGGAAGAAGAAACGGCAGCAAATTAAGATTAAAAAGGATGATGAAAATGGACAGCGTAAATATCTCCATGATGGCCGTAAAGATAAATGTCCCGACCATTTTTGCCAGATATATTCCCCAGGGACTCAAAGGACAGAGCAATAGTCCGGGAAGCGTCCCTCTATCCCGCTCGGCGCCAAAGGCCCGTCCAAGGCCCATGAGGCCCGAAAAAATAAACACGACCCACAGAATTCCCGGGACGATTGTTTTAAGGTTCATAACCTCTGCGCCAAGTGCAAAGCTAAAGATTATGAGGACCAAAAAAGAAAAAAGGCACATGGAAAGGATCATCTCTTTGGTCCTGAGCTCCGACAGAAGGTCTTTCCAAACGATAGCCCACAGTTTTCGAAAAAAAATCATGGGACTACCTGGGAGGGCAGTGGCCTTTTTCCTGTGTAATTAAAATAGATCGGCTTAAAGTCATCGATTTTTGTTTCGGATATTTCTTCATGGTAAACCACGCGGCCTGATTTCAAAATTGCAACCCGGTTACACAGTTCCAATCCCTTATCCAAATTATGGGATATCATGACAATGGTTTTGCCCTTATCTCGAAACTCAACGAGTATCTGTTTCAGATCCTCCGCACCGAGCTGATCCAGGCCGGTGTATGGTTCATCTAAAAACAGGACCATCGGATCATGTATGATGGCACGTGCCAAAGAGAGCCGCTGCTGCATTCCACGGGAAAACGTCTGAACTTGATCATTTGGGAAATCAGCAAGTCCGACCAGCTCCAACAGTTTTTCAATTTTCTCATCCAGCGCCGGCACATTATACATCATCCCATAAAATTTTAAGTTTTCGAAGGCGGATAGGTTAGGGTAAAGAAAAGTATGGTGTGAAACAAATCCGATCATTTCGCACAGCGCCTCCCGATCAGACCGGGGATCAAATCCAGCGATACAAACCTTTCCCGAACTCGGCAGCATTAAAGAACAGAGGATTTGAATAAATGTCGTTTTCCCCGCGCCATTAGGGCCAAAAAGGGCCAGAAAATCCCCCTCCTTCAGCTGAAGATCGATTCCCTTTAAAACCGCTTTAAACCCAAATTCTTTTTTTACCCCTTTGGCTTCGATAATATAATCATATGAAGGCAATTTTCTCATCTACACCCTTGTGGTTTTCTTCATAGTCTGGACAACCCTTCACTCATACTTGGAAGCACACTTGGGCATGATCGTGGTGGCGATGAATTTTCCTTCACCCCTGTAAACTCCCTCGATAATTACTTCCCGGCCGGGTTTAAAAGAATCGGGGACAACGCCGCGGTAATCCACATTCAGACTCGCTTTTCCATCCCCCATCTTGAAATACAGCCTTAAATCTTTGGCATCCCATTTTACTGAATCCGAATAAACATTTCCGCTCACCCTTACGACTTCCTCAGGCGACTCTAAGGATTTGGCTAAAACTTCAGGGACCGTCAGGTAGTAGGTCATTGTATCTCTGACCCCCGTGTAAATAAGATACCCGAAGATTGAAAGCGTTACTAACGATATGATGAGTATTTTGGTTTTGCGTTTTTTCAATTTTATCACCTTCTCTTTTTTATCATGGCTTCTCCATTGGAAGCTTATGAATCTTTTAAAATCTTTGTGATCTCAACGGCTTTCTCCATCAAAATCCGCCGCCGGCTTTCATATTTATCTGAATCGATTTGGCCGGCATCATGTTGTTTATCCAGTTCAGTCATCGATTGCAACATCTTCTGCCTTTGTTCGACCAGGATCACTTGACTCGGTTTTTGTGCCGGGTCATCTTCCTTTTTCGCCCTGTTTTTCCGTTCCTTTACAAGGAAGAGAACAAACCCGGTTCCGACCAGTACCATCACCAGACCAACAATTACCCATTTAAAAAGATTATCGGTCGATGGCAAGCTGAGTCGTATAACAATCTTTGATTTCCCGGTCATGTTTTTTCCCGCAAGATAAGAAAAACCCTGGTCCGAATTCGGGGTCGGCCCTTTATATATCAGCTGGTCACTTTTTGCCTGGATCCCATTTTCCGGAAAAATGAAACTAAAGCTATCTGTTTTGAGATACAAGTTTTTATCAAATTTATAATCCGCGCCCTCGGGTTTGATCGTATAGGAGAACATAATTCTTTTTGTCCCCGGGCTAAATGCGGTAACAGCGCTGAAACCACCCCATGGATTCACAGCCACGGGGAACATTGATTGTATATTTTTCGCGTTCTTGGGCAATGAAATTCGGAGAGTCTCTTTCTTTCCCGTTTGCACCTCTTTGGAACCGACATAGGTCTTGTTTCCCTGGTTTTCCACGATCATAATTTCTCTCACCACGAACGTGTCTTTCGTATTATTATCGGTTTCCAATAATATATGATGCGTTTTGATGTGTATATCCTTATCCTGATCGGTTGTTTCATAAACACTCAGATCGAAGGATAATTCTTTTTTTTCCAGAAAGTGGATCATTTCACTAAAATAATCCACCGATTTGTATTTGGCAGATGCATAGTAAGAGATCCTTTTGTCTCTATTTAATCCTTCAAAAAGAAACGATCCATTGGGATCGGTTTTCGTACGAGCGACTTCCGCCCCTTTATTTTCTTTGTATTGATAAAGTACGATCTCAAGGTCTTTCACACGTGTTCCATTTAACGTTTTATTGAGTACGCTTCCTTTTATCTCCCCCGGTGGTAATTCCTCTGCGAAAGAAGCCCCGGGTAGCAATAAAAATAAAAGTAAAAAAAAGATTATATTTCGCATGGTTCGAATTGGCCCCATTTTTCTATCGGTTTCCGTTCCGCCCTTTGGGTGTTGACATAGATCAGGCCGAGTCAGGTTTCATAATTTTTGCCCCGCATGAAGAACAAAAACGCTGGCGTGAAGAGGATTTTGTGCCGCATTGAACACAAAAAAAATCCTTTTGTTTCGATGATCCCTCGTGGTGCAGGGAGGATATTTCTTTTTCAATTTCATCGATGATCTCCTCCTCGCCCAAGTCTTTTCTTTTTGATTTATTCTCTTGCAATTCGTCAATCTTTTTTAAATAATGAACAGCATCGAGCATATACTGCTTTTTTAACGCCCCAAAATCCTCTTTTGATATTTTTCCCATGTTTTCATCAAATTCCAGTTCCCGGATAGCGGCGAATGCCTCTTCTTTTTCGTATTCCAATTGCCCGAGGGTATCATCCGTTTTAGGGATTACTGCAGAATCGGTTGAATTTGATTTCAACAGCGGCCTCAAGATCCAGCACCCAGCAAATAAAACCAACCCAATAACTATAAAATATTCCAACATAATCGGTCTCCTATGTGTCAGAATCTCACAATGCTTTTTCTTACTGATTTAGATTGTCGCCGGCGATCCGGCAACATGACGATAAGCGTGCCGATGCCCATGACCACGCCTCCGATCCAGAGCCAGACAACGAGGGGGTTGATCAACACTTTCAGTGTTATCCAATCCTCGCCATATCCGGCCAGAATTACATACAGGTCTTCTTTTAAAGTTGTATGAATGGCCACCTCGGTAGTCGGTTGTTCCTGGCTTTTGAATAAGGTTTTTTCAGGCACCAACACCGCCACCTTATGTCCATTGTTGAAAAGGCTCAGCGTCGCAGCAACAACATGCTTAGTGGCGGTTGGGTAGTCGACAAGGGAATCGTATCTTATTTTATATTCCTCAAAATTAAACGATTCTCCCTTTTTTAAGGTTATTTGTTTTTCCAGGTTGAAGGTATTTGCGCTGAGTGCAATAAATACCAACACGACACCAAAGTGAACAACGTAGCCGCCATATCGCCTTTTATTTCGAACCACCAAATTCCACAGGGCCTTATGATAACCCTCTTTGAAAACCGAATGCCGCGTTCTGGTACCATAAAAGAACTCGAGAAACAGTGTTATCAATACAAAAATGCATAGGGCATAGGATATCAGGGTATAAAACGAACGAATTCCAAAAATAAAAAGGACAAACGCGCCGGCAGCAGCAGCGGTTGAAGGAATAAAAAATTTTTTAAATAAATTTGAGACCGAAGATTTCCTCCAGGCGATCAGCGGACAGATCCCCATCAAAAACAGTAGCCCCAGGCCAATCGGCGTGATGACGGCATTAAAAAAGGGGGGTCCCACCGTAATCTTCACCCCGCGAATCGCCTCGGATATAATCGGAAAAAGCGTCCCCCAAAGCACGGTAAAGGCAATTCCAACAAACAGCAGATTATTATATAAAAAGCTGCTTTCCTTGGAGAGAAAGGAGTCCAGACTATTTTTGCTTTTTAATTGTGGCAGACGAAGAATGAGCAAAGTCAGGGATATCACTAGGCACGCGATTAAAAATATCAGAAAAATCCACCCCAAAGATGATTCTCCAAAGGAATGAACCGAAGCGATCAGCCCGCTTCTCGTGATAAAGGTCCCAAAAAGCGTCATCAGAAAGCTAAACATAATCAATACGATATTCCATACCTTTAACATTCCTCTTTTTTCCTGAATCATCACGGAGTGCAGATAGGCTGTTGCGATGATCCAGGGCATGAATGAGGCATTTTCAACCGGATCCCACGCCCAGTAACCACCCCAGCCGAGTTCCACGTAAGCCCATTCCATCCCGAGCATGTTACCCGCTGTCAGAAAAAACCATGAAACAATGGTCCATTTTCTGGTGGTCTTGATCCAGGCCGCGTCAAGCTGACCGGTGATCAGGGCGGCAATCGCGAATCCAAACGGTACCGTTAAGCCGACATAACCGATAAACAGAGTTGGCGGGTGAAACAGCATGCCCGGGTTTTGAAGCAAGGGGTTCAGTCCCTGCCCATCCGGCGGTCGGTAATTAAGCGTCTCGAACGGATTGGTCACGAATGCCATTAAAAATGTAAAGAACAGGGTAACCGTCATCAACACGGCTAGAACATAGGGTACGAGCTCCCGGTTCTTTTTTCTGTTCTGGAAGGTAACAATGGCAGCAAATATGGAGAGGAGCCAGCCCCATAAAAGAAGCGAACCTTCCTGGCCTGCATAGAAGGCCGCTATGGTATAGGTCATGGGAAGGCCGTTGCTGGTATATCGCGCCACATATTCAATTTGAAAATCTCTGGTCACCAAAGCATATATCAAGACAATGGATGCTATGGTCAGAAAGCCAAAGACAGCATAGGCCGCATTTTCAGCACTGGCAACCAGGTTTCCTTTTCGGCCTCTAATCCCAAAAAAGGCGATCAAGGCCGAATATCCTGATAAAAAAAACGCAGTTAACACAGAATAATATCCGATTTCAGGCATATTTTTTTCTCCGGTGATTATATCTGATTGGAGGTTGATCAGTTATGGTTGATCTTTTTCTAATCGGTTTTTTATTATCAAATTCAATATGTTTAGTTTCCTTTTTTATTATTTCCCGACAAGATATTGGATCAGGTTTCGACTGTCAATACTCGCCCAGTCCCGCGCGCCGAGCGCCTTGCCAATCAACTTTCCTTGTCTATCTATAAGAAAATGTGCGGGATGAGCCCTGATACCATACCTATAAGAAACCTTTCCATCAACATCCAAAAGCACGGGAAAAGGCAAATTGTTACCCTTTATATATTTTTCCACGATTTCACGCTTTTCCTGCACATTTATAGCCAAAACAACGAAATCATCCTTCTTAAACTCATTGTACAATTTTACCAAGGAAGGCATCTCCTTCCGACACCAAGGTCACCAGGTCGCCCAAAAATCGAGCAATACCACCTTGCCCCGAAAATCATATAGCTCGACACGTTTTCCTTCCACATCATTTATCGTGAAATCCAGGGCCATCAATTCCGCTTTAAATTTTATTACCCGGGCGGCAGACATGAGGTCGTCGACCACATCGGCAAATCCCAAAGGGATAAAAAATCCCCACAAACCAAATGCAAAAAACAACATATATACCCGTTTCATCTTACACTGCTTTTGTCGGTTTTGTTTTATTGCATGTTTCATATCTTTCCCTTTTTTCCGAATACCCTATTGTTTGATTTAAAGTATCCTGCAAAGACTCTTCCACGATGTTCAAGTCGTGTAGCCACCATCTAGATGATTTCCGGCCATGAACATCTCTCCTGGTCTCCCACCCTGCTGATATACGGGAATATTCCTTGGCCGTCGGGCAGTCACAAACGGCCAAGGCCTTATCACATAACATGCCCGAACAGTCAAATGCTAAACAACTCCTTTTAGAACCGCCCAATGTTGAGAAACGAAAAAATGCACACGCAAATTAAATTTTCAAGCTCCATGAAACCTGTTAGGAAAATTCAGACAGGCTAAATGAAGGATCATAATTATTAAGGAAGAAAATCGAGAATAAATATAGGATGAGGTTTTTTCGGGTGATGTCCATTTTCAAGATCGGAATTCAAAATTTCAATGGAACACCCGTCCTGATCTGAGGGATATTTTTCATGGGAGCGAATTTATGCCGAAAATGATAACCCGCGGCATCATTCATCATCAATCTGTTCGATTCTTGGTTGCATGCTCGTTTTATCTTTAGACTTCGAATGCATCCCACGCATCATAAAGATATGGCCTAACGGACAAATTAGAATCAAGGCATAATACCCCCAGGACCCAAGGACTCCCAGAGAAGAGAGTGCCAGGATTCCGACAATCGGGATTGCACAGCAAAGAATCATCGCTAACGCATGGTTTTTTTTAATCAGTTGGATCAGTTGAAAAATAGCGTTTATCATTATTTTCTCCTCCCAACATAAAGTTCAATGGCACTGCATCGGTTTCCCGCCGGTAGACTTTTGCAGCCGGTCCAGGTATCGCCCCCACACCCCTTTCCGTTTGGCAGACTTGCCCGTCAGATAATTTTCGGGGTTTTTTTCAAAAGCCTCGCGACAGGCATCGGCGCAAAAATAGTACCTGCATTCATGGTAGGTAATGGTAAGATCTGTATTATTGATGTTTACCTTCATCCCGCATACCGGGTCTGTAAAAATCTGGTCTTTATCTGTTGATGCTTTCACTGCTATCCTCCTTCAGAGCTTAAAAACTCCCATATACGATGTACAGGGGATGGCTCCCCGAAAGGAGGAGCCACAAGGGAGAGCCATCCCTGGTTAAGGGGGTTATAATGGAGATATTGTTATCGCCGGCAGTCACCGCCGTAACCTGAGCCATATCCCATCATGTGTCCCCGTCCCATGTATAGACTGCCGGCGTCAGGAAGAATTCCTCTCATCCTGATCATATGTTCGATTCGCTTTTGATCCAACTGCGCCTTAAAACCGGATACTTCCTTTTGCAGGCTGACTGCTTTCAGGACGTCCGGATTCTTTTTGGCCAACTCACTTTCCAGGGCCAGTTCCTTTTGATAAACCTCCTGCCTGAGGGTTTCTGTCTCCTTAAAGAAGGCCCGGCGTTCTTCATCCATCTTTTTAAAATCGTCGTCGTTCAGGTCGCCCATCATATGGCCATATCCTGGACCGTCCGAGCCCATGTGTTGCCAACCTGGTCCATGATTGCCCCATCTTGAAGGACCATATCCCATTCCCATGTTGGCAAACGCGTTGATGCCGAACCCCAGTATACCAACAACGGCTAAAATCATAAATATTTTGTTTATCTTTTTCATTTTTATATCTCCTTTCCTTTTTGATTGAATTCATACTTTCATGGTTCATTTTTATGGAAAGCAATTTACATGCCAATTTTGGACATAAAGTTTTTTTGCCTCATAACCTATTGAATCAACAGCAATATTCTCAATAAATGATATGACATAAAGAAACCCCCGATGCAAAGAGCAACCCCGAAGGTGGGTCAATAGTATCCAGCGCGGCTGGATAAAATGACTGATCCGGGTAAAAAATATCCATGTGATTCATTAATGAAAACAACAATGGTAGGGTGCGATAGCGACTCAGATGTTACTGAATCCAAACAAAGTTTTCTTTCTTTGTGATTTCAATATGTTTCATATGATGTTGGTTTGCTTGAATAGATTCTGGCACATCTTTTGCTACGAAAGGTATGCAGTTCGGGGCTGCAATATCGATAGAACCGAATTCAAAGCAAAGATGAACGACCTGCGAACCATGCGTTAGTTGTGCTAAATTAATGTATATCATATTTTATTAAGTTTTCGGGACGGCTTATGTTGCTTAACTAAATAAATGGTGAAATAGATTATTGGTAAGATAGACCGAATCTAGCCATCTTTCAAAAAGGAGGTGATCCATATGAAACGATTTGTTTTGCCCCGGACTGCCCACTGCAGTGAGGGCTGCTAAATTCAGTCCCGGGTACGACGTTAAACTGCCCCTGGTTGTCTGGACACCGACTGATGACCTTTACACAAAGAGCCATTCCGGTCTTTTTAAATTACGTAAAATCAAACTAAAAAATAAATATTTGGCTAAGTTATGTGATTTGATCAGAAAAAAATCGAAGAAAATCATCCGCTATGCTGACCACGGCTTCAGCCTGAAAGACTTCGGTTTTTTTCATAAAGGAGAAAAAATGTGAATAGGCGTAAGACCGTATTTTTCGTTACTCTGGGTTTGTTGACGATATTTACAGCCGTTTATCTTTGGGCCGCATCGACCACAGCCCGGTCGGCGACCAAAAACACCAGTAACCGACGTATTCAAGGCAGGGTGATATCCGAGTATGGTCCGGTACACAACGCCCGTATCCGGGTTGCCGGCGATGAATTGTTTACTACGACCGACCGGCAGGGGCGATTTGAAATAGAAACCGGACATCAGCCGGCCAAAAGTTTAAAGGTGACCGCCGGCAAAGACGGCTGGTTTAATAATGGCGTAATGGCCTATCCTGTCGGCGAGGCTCGGGATATATTTCTAAATCCGATACCAAGGGGTGACCGTCCCGGGTATCGGTTCATTTCTCCGACCATATGCGCTCGATGCCATAACAAACTGGCCCGCTATTGGGACCGGTCTAAAATGGCCCACACCACATCTAATCCCAAAGTGCTTGACATGTACAATGGAACCGACGCCTCCGGCGGTAAAGGCGTCGGTCCGGGTTACAAGTTAGACAATCCACAGAATGACGGCAACTGCGTGACTTGTCATGCGCCGTCGATAGCAGTTTCCGACTCGGGAGTTAATAATTTAAACGATGCTCTGTGGTCGCCCCGGGCGGAATGGGACGGGATCAGCTGTGATTACTGCCACAAGGTGAGAAAGGTCATCAAGAAAAAAACCAGCCCCAGCCGTATGGGACCGATGATGAAACGGCTAACCCCGAAAAGGGGAAATACGATACTGGTCCTGGGCCCATATGACGATGTGGTCAACTCAGTCATGGCAGCTTCCTACAGCCCGATTTTTGACCAGGGACGGTTTTGTTCCACCTGCCACAGCCATTTTGAGAAGCTGCCTTCAGGTACTGTTTGGGATCGAAACCGGGTTTACACCGATTCGGAATGGAAGGAATTCGGTCTCGAAGACAACACCGAGCTGCCGATCCAGACCACCTATCAGGAGTGGAAACAGTGGCAGGATCAACTGTCTGCCGATGACGCCAACAAAGGCAAGAGATGCCAGGACTGCCACATGAGCTGGCGCAAGGAAATGCTGCCTTATGACAATTTCGTCGTGGAAGGGAGTGCCCGGAATATGTGGGGAACCAAACGTTCACCCCGCAGCATCCGGCCGCATCATTTTGAAGGTGCCACAAAAACACAGCTCCAGACGGCTCTTGCCATGGAAGTAGAGGGTGAAATCGTCGATAGCGCCCTGAAGATAAAAGTGTTCATTACCAATACCAATGGCGGCCACTGGGTGCCCACCGGCGAGACCATGCGGAGTGTGATGCTTATGTTGAACACGACCGATTCCAATGGAAAGCCACTGGAAATGATCAAAGGATCTCGATTGCCCGAATGGACCGGCAGCGGGAATGATGCTGCGGGCAATTATGCCGGAATGCCCGGAACCGTTTTTGCGCGGGTGCTTCAGGATGACAGCCAGAACCTGCATGTACCCTTTTGGAAAGCGACATCGATCGCCATGGATACCCGCATTCGACCCAAAAAGACGGTAACGCTCGAATTCGAATTCGCACTCGAGGATCCGGAGGATGAGCCGACTGCCGAGGCTAAGCTCGTTTATCGGCCGGTCATCAAATCCCTGGCACAGCTTAAAAAATGGAAGGTAGAGGATATCCTAATCACCAGCAGTATCTGGTAACAGATGGAGGAAAATTTGTTGAAATCAATTGTAGCGGTTTAAAGATCGCAATTTCGTCATGGTGGCGGTTGATTTACGGGAATCCCCGAAAAAGGTGAGCGCTTTTTTTATAAAATACAAACTTTCGTTTACTGCCCTTTTGGATACGAAAGGCCGAACCGCCTTTCCCTTTGGCATCAGATCCATCCCCACCACATTTATTCTGAATCAAAGGGGAGGCCTAATAGGCAAAGTCCTTGGGTCGCGTGAATGGGAAAGCGAACCCGCCACCATCCTATTTGAACTCCTGATCAAGGACAAGGCTGCGCCGGCAACCTGAAAACCAAACCATCAAAATTCCTGTTTTCCCTATGAATTCAAATCAGAAAAAAACCTCCTTACTGATCATTTTATGTCTGCTGGTGGCCCTGGCAATCCCTTTGTCAATCCGGTTGTTACCGCGTCCGGGGCGCACCCACCGGATCGACCTTGAAGCCGTCAGATACGGCTATTCCCCGGCAAAAATAACCGTAAACAGGGGCGATTCCGTTATCTTCAAACCGACGTCCAAAGATGTGACCCACGGGTTTTATCTGGACGGGTACCCGGTGGAATTTATCATCAAACAGCAGGGGATTGCGTATCAGAAATACACCTGGGAAGATGAAAAGGGAAATCTCAAGACCGACTGGGACAAGGTATCGGAAATCGAATTTGTGGCCGATAAGCCCGGCAAATTTACTTTCCGCTGTACCCAGGTTTGCGGCAACCTGCACCCCTTTATGACCGGGGAGTTGATTGTACGACCCAACAGCCTTTATCACGTTACCGTTTCTTTATCAATATGGATCGTCCTGAGTCTGCTGTTGTGGTTTCGGCAAGACTTTAAACCAAAACATGGCAGAGGTAAAAAAATCAATCTGCTGGAGTCGATTCCGGGGCTGAAATGGATGGTCAAACGGCGTAGCCTGCAGTTTATGCTGCTGTTCCCTGGGTTCATTATCTTTTATTTGTTTATCATCAGCAGCCTCTGGGGCACCCCTGTGGGGAATCGCAACATTACGATTATTATCGTATGGATCCTGTGGTGGTTTGCACTCAAGGCCGTTTTTGTCCCGCTGGGCGGAAGGATCTGGTGCATGATCTGCCCTCTCCCTGCACCAGCCGAATGGATCAGCCGCCGCAGCCTGACCGCCGTTCGATTTATTCAAAAGCCGATTAGGGGTCTCCACCACCGTTTCATCGGCCTTCAAAAAGATTGGCCGGAAAAAATCCGCAACATGTGGCTCCAGAACATCATCTTCATGCTGATGATATCCTTTGGTATCATTTTGATTACCCGTCCGGTGGCCACGGCGATTCTATTCTTGGCGATCCTGGCGGCGACTCTGTTTTTGGTCCTTTTTTTTCGACACAGAGTCTTCTGCCTATACCTGTGTCCGGTTGGGGGGTTTTTGGGAAACTATTCCATGGCATCGGTAACAGCCATCCGGGCCATCGACCCGAAAGTT
>Ga0255054_10000124_pt1 | contig 40535 bp, 31 predicted proteins | sample JV7_2_23_MG_FD_188634 | JGI IMG/M metagenome (GOLD analysis project Ga0255054, IMG submission 188634) | Seawater microbial communities from Jervis Inlet, British Columbia, Canada - JV7_2_23 | ecosystem: Environmental > Aquatic > Marine > Inlet | place: Canada: British Columbia | collected... | reverse complement strand
TGTCGCACCTTATCTGATTGCCCATTCTTACACCGATGCCATAGAAAATATAGGCGCCACCTGTCTTCCCACAGGCGTTGGGGCCACGGATAGACTAATCGGTGCTTTTCAAAATATTGGTGCCAATGGTTTATTGGCAACCTCCTCCTTTCCAATGCACTTTGCACGCTCCCTCAGAAAACGGGGCATTGAGCCCAAAAGCCTGGGGATTAAAATTATACTGGCTGGAGGCGAACCGGGTGCCTCTATTCCGGCAATTCGCCATAAAGTCGAGGAGACTTTTGCATGTATCTTTCTTGAAATGATGGGAAACGGTGATATGGCCGGTGAGATTTGGTCCGAATGTGAGTATAAAAAAGGCATGCATTTTATTGCCCAGGGTATTGTTCATCCTGAAATCATTAATCCAGAGTCTGGAGAACCACTGGAGATCAGAGAGGGAACTCAAGGCGAGTTGATTTACACCTCCATTGATCGGGAGTGTATGCCGCTTATACGCTTTCGAACCCGTGACCATGTGATTGTCACTCAGACTGGCTGTGAATGCGGCCGAACCGGCTTCGGGATACGGTGCATCGGCAGGACAGATGATATGCTCATCGTCCAAGGGGTCAATGTGTACCCTTCTGCAATAAGGGATGTGGTAAGCAGTCTGGTACCCGATACAACCGGTGCCATAGAGATTCAATTAAAAATGCAGCCACCCGAGGGATGGGAACCTCCAATTCATATAAAAGTAGAGCGCGGCAAAGGAACCGATGATTTGCTCGAACTAAAACAAAAGATTGAAGCGCTAATTCGCGAAAAGCTTATCTTTCGAGCGGATGTAGAATTGGTTGCGCCAAACAGTTTGCCAAAGTTCGAATATAAAGCCAAGCTTGTGAGAAAACTTTACGGATAAGTAGGTTTCGGGTGTCAGGTGTCAGGATTCAATGATTGAGGAATTCAGGAATTGAGGGATTTAGGAATTAGAATGACAGAATACCTTTAATTCCTGAATTCGCAATTCCTAAATTTAGCTGCTGACACCTGAACACTGACACCTGACACCATAGACATTGTGTTGTTTAAAGAACTCAACTGAACTAAAATATACCACACGGCTTTTGTAACATTTTTGCGGGACATAACACTAGGGCTATCGGGAAGATTCCAGGGAGATAATTAAGTGAGAAAGCTACAGGACACAATCGTATTTCAATCCGTCTGTCAGGAGTGCTATATGGGTGATGGTGTATTGGTCTACGTTAAAAACGGCAAGGTGGTTAAGATAAAGGGTGATCCCGATTCACCTGTCACCGAGGGTGACAACCTATGCTCCAAGTGTCGCAACGTGATAAATGGAACCCTTTATAACCCTGACCGGCTCAAATATCCATTAAAAAGGCGCGGCAAAAAAGGGGAAAATATATGGGAACGCATCTCGTGGGATAAAGCCATTGATGAAATCACGGATCAAATCATCAAGATCCATGAACAACAGGGTCCGCTTTCATTTGCGGCCTCTGTTGACGGGTGGCACTATACCCTTTGCTGTATGCTAATGAGGGCACTTGGCAGTCCGAATCTGCTTAAAAGCATGGAACACTGCGAAGGTCCTAGCCGGGTCATGGATTTGGCTGTTGTCGGGGATATCTGCACCCAATTCGGACATGGCCCCGATACAAGGGACAGTAAATGCGTTGTGATCTGGGGGCAAAATCCGCCCGAAACTCACCTGCCGCAATGGCGGTGGATTCAGGAGGCTAGAAAAAACGGCGCCATACTCATCACCATTGATCCGCGCAACATTTCAGTTGCGAAGCAGGCTGATGTCTGGCTCCAGGTCAGACCGGGTGCAGACTGTGCCCTGGCATTGGGTATGATAAAAGTTATGATCGAGGAAGAGCTCTATGATAAAGACTTTGTTAATCATTGGTGTCACGGTTTTGAAGAACTCAAAGCACATGTTAAAAACTATCCGCTCGAAAAAATTGAAGAGATTACCTGGGTACCCAAAAAAAACATTATAAAGGTTGCCCGCCTGTATGCCGGCATTAAACCGGCATCTCTGGTCAGCGGCATCGGAGTGATGCAGGGATACGGTTCTACGGCAACCGGCCATGCCCATTCCATTTTAGTGGCGATCACCGGGAATCTCGATGTGAAAGGGGGCAATCTTCTATCCGGAGAACGCAAACCACCTGGTTTTTATTCAGCCTATGAATTCCTCAAACCGAGCTACCCCCAGCATCTGTTGCCTGTTGAAATCGAGGAAAAGAGAATCGGCTACAATGAATTTCCTCTCTGGTCAGGGGTTAAGGGGCCGATTAGCGCCTGTCATAACGAGCTGGCCATAAAGGCAATGTATACAGGCAAACCCTACCCCCTTAAGGCCTTGATCAATCATGGAACCAATCTTTTAACCCAGTTTCCCGAACCCAAGACGGTTTATAAAGCTTTAAAACAGCTCGATTTAAGCATTCATTTTAACTATATGATGACGCCGACTGCGGCACTTGCAGATTATGTGTTGCCTGCCGCCCATTGGCTGGAAAGGGATGAAATACCGCTGATTGCCGGGTTGTGGCAGCCGGCCATAGAAGCACGTGTGCAAACGGTAGAACCCTATGGCGAATCCAGAAATGAACAACAGGTCATATTGGATATTTATTGGAAGTTGATCGAAAAAGGTTTCAAACCCCAAAAGAGCCGCACAGATATGGATTTCATTCAATGGCGGACGATCCCCGAATTTCTTGATTATTGTCTAAAAGGATTTGGTGCGACGTGGCAGGAATTAAAAGAAAATCATGTCTTGCCGTTTCCTGCCAAGCCGCACCGGTTATATGATCAAGAAGGATTTAAGTTTAAGACACCTACGGGAAAGGTGGAGTTATTTTCAACCACTCTGGAACAATTGGGTCTCGATCCGCTGCCGAATCACCGTGAACCACCCGAGTCTCCGATTTCGACTCCCGAGCTTGCTGAGGAATACCCCCTTATTCTTATGGAGGCCAGGGTGCGAGGAGGGGCTTTTATGCATTCAAGCAATCGCTGGGCCGCGTGGGCAAGAAAATCCCATCCTTATCCCCAGATGGACATCCACCCGGGTACAGCAGAACCATTTGGCATCAAGAACGACGATTGGGTCTGGATTGAAACTCCGCGAGGTAAGATACTGCACAAGGCGAGAATCACAAGAGATATCGATAAACGTGTGGTGAGCTGTGAGCCGGGCTGGTGGTATCCGGAAAAAGGCGGGCCTTTTTATGGTGTGTGGGAATCCAATATTAGTCTCCTCACTTCCCTGGATGGGCCTTATGACCCTGCGCAGGGCACACCCACTTTGAGGACGATGCTCTGCAAGGTTTCAAAAGTCGCCAAAAAGGACCTCCCGGATGAACATCAGTTTTGGTTATCTGCAAAGCAAAAATTGCCGGCTAAACCGCTTGCTTTCAATCAGGAGGAAAATTGAATACTGTCAAACTTGGAGGAACGGACCTGGAAATTTCTGAAGTCGGATTTGGGGGTATACCCATCATGCCGTTGCCGAAAAACGAAGCCGTGGCCATCGTCAAATATTGTTTCGATCGGGGAATTACGTTTTTTGATACGGCCAACATGTATCTCACCAGTGAGGAAAAAATCGGCAGCGCCCTGGAAACGGTTAGAGATAAAGTGGTTATTGCTACCAAAACCACCCAAAGAGATGCCAGTGGTGCCGCCGCCCATATTGATACTTCTCTTAAGCAATTAAAAACGGATTGGATCGACATCTATCAGTTTCATAACGTGTCCAATAAAGATGCCCTTGAACAGATCCTTGCCCCGCAAGGCGCCTACGAAGCCGTCTGCAAAGCCCGTGAAGCCGGCAAAATTCGTTTTATCGGGATCTCGTCCCATAGTATTTCGACGGCCATGGAAGCGCTGAAAACGGGCCTGTTTCAAACCCTCCAATTCCCATTTAACTTTATTGAAAATGACCCGGAAAACGAACTCTTCCCTTTTGCATGCCAAAATAATATCGGCATCATCGCCATGAAACCCCTTGGTGGCGGCTTACTGGAAAGGGCTGATCTTTGCTTCGGATTTCTACAGCAACACCCGCATGTCGTGCCAATCCCCGGAATCCGTGCAAAAAAGGAAGCGGATCAAATCATTCAGTTATACCGCCATCCGCAACCGCTATCCAAGTCCGATTTAAAAAAGATGAAAAATATTCAGACGGTTTTGGGGGAGAAGTTCTGCCACCGCTGCGAATACTGTATGCCGTGTGAGCAGGGCGTTCAGATTCCCTCTGTCCTTATATTTCAGTCGGCCGCAAAACGTTTATCCCCTGAAGGCGTTTCTGCCTGGCTGGGAAAGGCCATGGAAAGCGTGGCGCAATGCATCGAATGCGGTCAATGTGAGGAAAAGTGTCCCTATAACCTGCCGATCGCCGACCTGCTTAAAGAGAACCTGGCGCTTTTTAAAGAAATCGAAGAAACCAAAGATCTACCAGGTACTTGAAACACGGTGGGTCTATCGTTTATATGGATGACGCTTAAAAAGACATCCTACAATAAGATCACCATGGACCCGTATCAAAAATAGGATTTTGGTTCAAGATCGCGGCGGGGCCGAGTTTCCCCCGCTGAGCGGGGCTTCCCGCCTGATCCAATAATCTTTGTGGGTCGTAAACCGGAGGTCCGCCTGAAGCGGATCGAAGGATTTGAAGCGAGGCACCAACAAAGATATTGGGCTAAAAGACATTTTTGAGATGGGTTCACGCAAAAAGGAGACAATCATGGAAATGAAAAAAGTGCTGGCAGGATGGAGCAAGATCTGTCCCGGCTGCAACATCGGACGTAAATATCCGGATTCATTTATAGGCAAGAAAGTGAGAAATCACTGGGAAAAAGGTTGCATCTCTCATAACGCCTATGTTCAGGTGTACGGCAGCGATGAGCCTTCGCCGAAGGACAACAGAAAACAATCCAACGATAAGTGATTTCGTTGGCGGATTATTGGGTCGAAAAGGAGTTTTAAAAAATAAGAACTTTCCTAAAACGAAAGGAGGCGACATGCTAAAAAGAGGAAAAAAAACTGAAGATCACAAAGGCTCTGATTATGACAAGTTCACAGAGCAGAAAACGCTTACACCGGTTCCGCGCCCGGAAACCACAGCAGAAAATACAGTCATTGGCGAAAATATCTCTATTGAAGGCAACATTCGTGGAGATGAACATCTTGTTATCGAAGGTTCAATGAAAGGCAACATAGAGATGGAAAAGCATAATTTTACGGTTGGATCAAAGGGACGGGTTGAAGGCAAGATCAATGCTCAGAGTGTAAGGGTCAGCGGCCAAATGATTGGAAATATCAAGACTAAAGACAAGGTCGAAATCACCAAAGAGGCCGATTTTATGGGCGATATTAGGGCAAAAAGCATCTCGGTAGAAGATGGTGCTTATTTCAAGGGTTCAATCGAACTTGATCGAGAGCCTCATAGAAAAACAGCATTAACTGGAAAATCGACAACCATTGCAACTTCCCAGCCGATTAATGAGCCAAAGACCCCAACGGCCAAAGAAGCCGATAAGGAGAATTGATTTTTGGCTACATCAACTGAACCGGCTCATAGTTATTCAAATAATGGGCCTGCCCTTGCTGATTATACCAGCATAATGCTTCAAATGTACTTCGAAACCCTTGAGCAATCCTCGATGGCTCAGGTGCTTGATGTGGGGCCCGTTTGTGAAGAAAATATCACGTTTTTTGCACAACGCGTGAAACGGTATCATGTCTGTGATATGTTTTTGCGACTGAACCGGAACAAGCGTGAAGGTCTGCCGCCTAAAAAGGTATGGAAACATTTAGACTATGCACCTCATAGTTTCGATGGAATCAATCTGTGGGATTTTATTGATCATTTAAATGATGACGAAATAGGCAGATTGGTGAACCTTTGTCATACCTTTCTAAAACCAAAGGGCATGATGATAGTAACTAGCTTTGAAGAACAATCGGCACCATCGCAAATACATTCCTTTGTCATGCAGGATAGCTATCGGCTAACTTTTCGTCTTCAGAATCACCTGGATCTACCTTGTTACTACCGCAGCAACAGAATCTTAACAAACATCCTGTCAGAATTTGCTTCAGTCAAGTCCTTCATTTATCGGAATGGTGTAAGGGAGTTCCTATGCAAACGGGATTAGAAGTCATTTCAAAAAAGTCTTTTGTCCCCATCTCTGCGTTGGGCGCTCACTTCCAGTCCTCGAAATACCAACTGTATTCCTCCGGCTTGAATTTCGCGGTCGCCTTGATATGGAACCAAAATCCTAATTTTGAGATGACTTCTAATGTATCCCTAAGACATAAAATTCAAAAAGCCTGATTGCTTTTAGCCCATACAATATCATCCTCTAAAAAGCCTTGCGGTATCCAAATGAAATCTGTATTTCTAACCGAGTTATTTTCACATTGAATCCCGGCATCTAAATTGGGCTAATTTTTATTCAGATTTTTTAGATATCACAGCTTTACCCTAAACTTGTATAATCTCAATAAATCACTATTTGACCTCACACTGGGATAAAGACAATTTCGAATGTGCTCAATCGGCAGAAATCTATAAATATAGACAATTGCGTCTTGAGCTAAATAACAAGGAGGTGTGTTATGTTTAGTTTAGGTAAACACTCCAAACGCATAATGTTATATTTCTTTGTAATAATATTTTCGTCAATCGGATATGCGGCCGGCGAACCCTTACATGAAGCTGCAAAAAAAGGAGACATGGATCAGATAAATCGATTGATTGAAAAAGGTGCCACTGTAGATGTCATGGACGAAAACAGCAACACTCCTCTTTATATTGCAGTCGGTCAGGGCCATAAAGATGTTGTGGAACTGCTCATTTTAAAAGGCGCTAATGTAAATGTGGTTTGTTGGCGTAGTTATACGCCTTTGCACTGGGCTGTAGCCGCTTTAGGAGGAGAAAGAGAATTGGCGGAACTGCTGATCGCTAAAGGCGCTAATATAGATGCCGTTGACCGTAAAGGTAAGACTCCCCTATCCCATGCTGCTTATAGCGGCTACAAGGAATTAGCTGAACTGCTGATCGCTAAAGGTGCTAATGTAAATGCAATTGATAACAAAGGCCGGACTCCACTGGATTGGGCCAATTATAGTCGCCATAAAGATTTGGTGGAACTGCTCATTAGGCATGGTGGAGAAACTCGAACACCATGGTCCGGTTCGCCTATTGGAAAATGGCTTTAAGATTCAGATGTTTGTGATCCATATGTATTAGGGGACAAGTGTTTTATTCTATTTAATTTCAATAAATCTGCCCATTTAAAGTTGGGATAGGTTACGTGGATCCGTTTCATATCTGAAATGGTTTTTGTAAAATCGATATTTGGTTTTCTGTCAGTATATAGTGGTTGTCAAAAAAACGTTCCGTTATTAAAATGTTTTTTTCTACAACCACTTATGCCCCTATTCCGCAATTCGGAACATTATAATGGAAAGCGGTATATCTTTTACTCAAAACATTTTTTCTTGACCCCCATAACCCGATCTCTTATGATTTCCCATGGACTTTGCGATATTCAGAAGCTTTATCGCATCAATTACCGCTTAAAAACCCGTTAATAAACAGACAAAAAAGTATGCTATGAAACGATCAATTATAAAGAGTACCGGCAGGTATGTACCCGATAGACATGTCGCAAACGAAGAGTTAACCGCATTGATGGACACATCCAATGAATGGATTGTGCAACGCACAGGTATCGAAGCCAGGTACTGGGTCAGTGAAGGCGAGGATGTCGGGACATCGGATCTTGCGTATGAGGCTTCAATTATAGCATTGGAAAGAGCGGACTGGAATCCGGAGGACCTGGATTTAGTTGTATTTGCAACCATGACACCCGACGTGAACGTGCCGGGTTCAGGGGTATTTCTGCAAAACCGACTGGGTGCGAAAAAGGTACCTGCTCTCGATATCCGTCAACAATGCACCGGGTTTCTGCATGGACTGGAAATCTGCGATGCCTATATCAGGAGCGAAAAAGCACAGAAGATCCTTTTGGTAGGTGCTGAATTCCAAAGCCGATACCTGGAGTTGACAACCGAAAACCGTGATACAGCGGTTATTTTTGCAGATGGTGCCGGTGCGGTTTGCATTGAAGCTGTTGAAACCAGTAAGGAAGTTGGAATCATAACATCGATTCTTTATGCTGACGGAAAATATGCAGGGGCATTGCGTGTTGGATTACCTGCTCGAAAATCCGGACCGGCAATTAGTCCAACCGTAATAAAAAACAAGGAGCATTTTCCTTATATGGATGGAACGACAGTATTCAAATTGGCTGTGACCCGCCTGCCAAAGGTAACAGAGGAGCTGTTGGCAAAAGCAAACATGAAAATTGAAGACCTGAAAATGGTTATTCCCCATCAGGCAAATCTGAGAATAAACGAAGCTTTCAGGGAACGCATGAATATCCCGCAAGAAAAAATGTATAACAATATTCAACGATATGGAAATACAACTGCGGCAACCATTCCTATTGCACTTGACGAACTCATGGAAAAAAACATGCTGAAACCAAAGGACACCATCATGTTGATCGGTTTAGGAGCGGGATTGACCTGGGGTGGTGTGATCTATAAGTTGATATAGCCCTTCCTGACTCTCAGAATCGATCCAGCAGGGTTCAACAGGTTTTGATCGTTGAGGTGGCTAACACCCGCAGTCAAACAGATGGCAATACTCCGCTCCTTCGCCGCACCAGGTTTTTTCCAATGTGGCAGCGAACGTTAAGAATCCAGATAGCTCCAACAAAACGGTATATATCAGGTCTGAAAAACTTTGTGATATCTGTTTTATATCCCAATATCGGAGGGTGAATCCGAGCCTATGGATTTGCCTTTTTTATTTCCTCAAAACCGCATTTGTCGGGACCCTGATTTGACACTAAAACCGAAGATGCGATAAGTTGCAGATATCCATTTGGTATCTGAAATAATTTCATTTAGTGTGATAGTTGGTAGTCTCTCAATAAATCTGGATTCAGCTGATCTTTGGATTTTGGGTATAGATAATTGTAAAGCGAGAAAATGCTTAACGCCTGAAATGGACAGAGTAAGATGAAGATCATTCTATATGAGGAGCGGTATGCACCGGATTTTGCAAGACTCAACCGGGAATGGCTTGAAGGTTTTGGCTTGCTCGAAGAAGCCGACGAGAAGCACCTGAACTCCCCGCGTGAATCTATCATTGACAATGGGGGACAAATATTTTTCGCAGTTGAAGGAAAGGCCGTGCTTGGAACATGCGCCGCAATACGTCACTGTAGCGAAGTTGTTGAGATCGCCAAACTTGCGGTTGCACATTCGGAGCAACGGCAAGGAATTGGACGGCTCCTTATCAAAAGGGTGATTGATTACGCACGAAGTATAGGGGCACGCAAGGTGTCGTTGGTTTCAAGTACTCGGCTTAGATCGGCCCTGCGGCTTTATGAATCCATGGGATTCGCGCATGCATCGATGCCGACAAACCCAGGCTATGCATCAGCCGACGTTTACATGGAACTGGTGCTTTCTGGCGCAGCAACGGTCGATTAACGACGTCTCTTTGGTTTTTTCGATATCTCTACAATTCAGCAGATATTAATTCTGAAAATTCTTGTGATATTCATTTGATATCGGTAAAACTGGCAAAACTGTGTTATTCTCAATATATGCATTCTATCGAGTCCAAATAACAACCCCCAAAATGTATTTTCTTGACATTTTTATGAATCTTTATTTATGTGAGAGGAAATCATCTACGGCTCAATCTCACACCTGTATTTCATTCGGATATCAGAATCTCTCTGCTTAATGCTGCCAGTTGGTTTGAATCTCCACAGGTTATAATTTTCCTTCTGCGCTGAAATGGTACCGAAAGATAACCATGTCAGAGTTTAGCATTTTATAAACAAAACGAAAGGAGGAAATTATGAAACGAAATGTTTTTATACCGTTTATTCTTTTGTTAATAATATCTTTGGCCATGAACACTTCTATTACCCGCGCCGACGATTTAGAGGGATTTAAAGCAGCAGTTAAAAGATATAATGATTCTTTGATTCATTGGGATGCCGACATTATTGCCGACATTGAAGCAGAAGCTGTCGGATTTACCTTCAAAGATAAATACATCACCAATCATAAAATTTTAAATAAGGAACTCTGGAAACAGCAGTTGAAGGAATTGATATCTCAGTATGAATTCTACGGTATCAATATAGTGACCTCGCAAGCAGATGTGATCGGCGACACTGGCATAGCCTGCGGAAATTACAAGGTCTCAAGGAAACACAAAGAGTACCCGTGGATATCTGCTAAAAAACGATGGTCTTCCACCTGGGTAAAAACAAATGGTCAATGGAAACTTGTCTTTTATCATTTTGAGTTCATTGAAGATTGGCGGTAACCGGTGCTAACACAAAATCTATTCTTTTCACATTTTATCGCTAATACTGACATATCGGTAAGCCCATTGGGTGGTGTTTCCCATATCTACTTTTACAATCTGACCTTGATCGATCTGGCATGCGCTGCCAGTCCCTCGATTTCCGCCAGGCGAATGATGTCGGCAGCTTCTCGCTGAAACGCTTTTTTCGTGTACTGAATCAGGCTGGTCTTTTTTATAAAATTGTCCACCGAAAGCGCGGATGCGAATCGGGCGGTTCCCGCGGTGGGAAGCACGTGGTTGGGCCCGGCCATATAATCCCCCACCGGTTCCGGGGTATAATCCCCCAAAAATACGGCACCGGCGTTGCGGATTTTCCCTACCACCTCAAAGGGATCTTTTATTTGAAGTTCAAGATGCTCCGGAGCGATGCGGTTGGCCATTTCGATGGCCACGCCCATATTCCGGACCACAATTACGGCCCCATACCTGGCCAGCGATTCTTTGGCAATTTCTGCACGCGGCAGATTTGCAAGCTGCCCCTTAAGTTCCCTGACGGCGGCTTTGGCCAGCTTTTGTGAATCGGTAATTAACAGGGCCGAGGATAAGACATCATGTTCGGCCTGGGACAGCAGATCCGCCGCGATAAATTCAGGCCTGGCGCTCTCATCGGCAATGACCAGAATCTCGCTGGGCCCGGCGATCATATCGATGCCGACGGTACCGGCTAAAATTTTCTTGGCAAGGGTGACGTAAATGTTGCCCGGGCCGACAATCACATCGACTTTGGGGATGGTTTCGGTTCCATAGGCCAGGGCCGCAATCGCCCAGGCGCTCCCGGCTTTATAAACGGCGTCGGCACCGGCCTTTTTTGCAGCCACCAGCAGATGGGGGCTTACGCCTCCGCCTTTGGTCGGCGGTGTGACCATCACAATCGGTTTGACACTCGCAACTTTGGCAGGAATCACTCCCATCAGCACCGAGGACACCAGCGGTGTTTGGCCTCCCCTGGCACCGGGCACATAGACCCCGGCGGCATCAACCGGGTGGATCAACTGGCCCAGCAGCGTACCGGGCCGATCGGTTTGCATCCAGGACCTGCGCAGCTGCTGCTCATGAAAGCGTTTGATATTCGAAGCCGCCCGATTTAAGGCCCGCGTAAAAGACCGATCGACCTTTTGGGCAGCGTTGGCAAATTCTTTTTCGGACACCCGCATCGACTTAATTGACAAGCGCGCTGAATCAAAGCGTTTGGTATAGGAAATGACCGCTTGGTCACCCCGCCTGCGGACACTCTCGCAGATGCGGCTGACCGCAGCCATATCCTTTTTCTCAAATGCAAGACCGCGATTGATGATACGGGCAACCCGCTGCTCGGCCGGTCGCGACGGGTAATTAAAAATTTTCATGAGCATAACCTTCCTTTCACTACTCAATTAACTCAAACAACGCCGCCGCACCCATACCACCGCCGATGCACATGGACTCCACGCCGTATTTTACGCCGCGCTCCTGCATATTGTGGAGCAGGGTGGCACACAGCTTGGCGCCGGTGCAACCCAGCGGATGCCCCAGAGCAATGGCGCCGCCATGGATGTTGACGTTTTGCATGTCGATTCCGAGCTCATCGATGCAGTGAAGGGCCTGGGAGGCAAAGGCTTCGTTGATTTCAAACAGGCCGACATCTTTCAGATCCATACCGGCCAGTTTCATCAACTTTGGAATGGCAAGCTTGGGTCCGATGCCCATTTCATCCGGCCTGCAGCCCACGGTGGTATATGACTTAAATTTGGCAATCGGTTTGACACCCAGCGCTTTGACTTGTCCTTCACTCATAATAACGCTGGCTGCGGCACCGTCGGTCATCTGGGAGGAGTTGCCGGCGGTAACCGATCCACCGGCGGCGAATACCGGATTGAGACCGGCCAGTCCTTTCAGGGTCGTATTCTCCCGGATACCGTCATCAAAATCCTGCAAAAAGGTTTCTTTTTTGTAAGTCCCATCTTCCTGAACGACATATTTAGTGGCCGGCGTGGGCACGATTTCTTTATAAAGCTTTTTGTTTTTGGCCTCGGCCGCTTTCATCTGGGAGTGATAGGCAAATTCATCCTGAGCCTCCCGGGGAACCTTATAGCGGTCGGCCACATTTTCTGCGGTAATGCCCATGGAGGCATACAGATCGGCCAATTTCTTAGTGTATTCCGGATGCGGGCGCGGGAGGTTGCCCCCCATAGGAACATAAGTCATGGACTCCAGGCCTCCGCCGATGACAATATCAGACCAGCCGGCCATGACCCGCAGCGCGGATTGCGCAATGGCTTCCAGACCGGAGGCACAAAAGCGGTTTACGGTGGCGCCGGTCACCTCCACCGGAAAACCGGCAATCTGGGACGCAACCCGACCGATATTGAGCCCTTGCTCGGCTTCCGGAAAGGAGCAGCCGATCATGATGTCCTCCACATCTTTTTTTTCCAGGTTTTGCGTTTTTTCAACGGCCGCATTCAGGATAAAGGTCAGCAAATCCTCCGGACGGGTATCCTTAAACGCCCCTTTGTTGCGTTTGCAGCCCGGTGTCCGAATCGATGTAACGATATAGGCATCTCTCATTTTTATTCCTCCTCATTATCTGTTCACCAATTCCAATTTACGAACAGAACAAATGGATAAAGGTTCCAAATTCAATAAGTCTAGTACATTTAAATATTTTTTTTAATTAAGAAATGAGAGATTTTTTCGATCAGCAAGGCCGCACAAGGGTTTATGCCTGAGGCGTACTTGTAGTACGTCGAAGACATAAACCCGCGGAGAACACCGCTGATCGGAAAAATAGCCATTTCTTTTAGTTCCGCAGGGGTTTGCCGGTCGTCAGCATATGATCAATGCGTGCCAGGGTCTTTTCTTCTTTTAAAAGCTCCATAAAGGCTTCGCGTTCCAAGGTTAAGATGACATCCTCCTCGACTTGCGCATTGTCCCGCACGTCTCCGCCGCTGATGACATAGGCAATCTTTTTGGCCAGAAAGGCGTCATATTCGGAAATAAATTTTCCGTTGAGCATGTTCGATATTTCAATGTTCACCATGCCCTGGGCCGCCTGACCCAAAACCTTTATTTTCCGTTTGGGCGGCGGCGCATAACCTTCATCGACCATTTTTAAAAGGTCCTTTTTGGCCTCACCGATGAGATAGTCTCTATTAAACACGATGCGGTCACGGGGCCCCAAGAAGCCATTGGTTCTGGCATCCGCGGCCGATATGGAAACTTTGGCCATGGCGACGGCCATAAACACCGGCAGGAAAAATTTAGCCAGATCAAAACCGGTCACCACCTCGGGCACCGAACTTAAGAATTTTTTCATGAGGTTCAGGCAGGCACCGCCGGCGGGGATCAGCCCGACGCCAATTTCCACCTGTCCCATATAAAGCTCGGCGTGCGCGACGATCTTATCCGCGGCCAGGCAGACTTCGCACCCACCCCCAAGGGTTAATCCATAAGGCGCTGCGACGACCGGAAAGGCGGCATACCTGAGTTCCTGAAGTCCGTATTGCAGATTTTTGACCATCTGTTCGATGTCATCATAGCGGTTATCCTTTGCGGAGGCGCTCACATCGGCCAGATTGGCACCGGCTGAAAAGGCACCCGGCATCCCGCCGGCCTGATTGCCGATCACCAGACCGACGCCTTCCCTATCAATAAATTCTCTGGCCTCATGAACGGCTTCCACGATTTGCTGATTCAACGAATTCAGCTTGGTATGAAATTCAAGGCAGAAAACGCCGTCATCCAGGTCGATCAAGCTGGCCGATTCGGAAGTCTTGACAACCTTTCCTTTGGCCTTCACAGCTGCCAGCGAAATAATGTTTTTGCTGACCATCCGTTCTTTATAGCTTTCAGATATAAAATCATAGTAAAACACCGTGCCGTTTTCCGTTTTGTAAAACGAGGTGTTCCCGGTTTGCAGCATCTTTTGGACTTTTTCCGGTACCTTAAATCCATCTTTTTGCATGCGCTCGACAGCGGTTGCCAGACCGATGGCATCCCAGGTTTCAAACGGCCCCATCTCCAGATTGAAGCCCCACTTCATGGCATTGTCGATATCCACTATGGTATCGGAAATTTCCGGAATCCGGTTGGCGGCATAGATCAGATTATTGGCAACTGCTTTCCAGGCAAAATTGGCCCCCTTGTCCTCACCATATACCACCGCCTGCATTTTATCCGGCAGGGTCTTGGCTTTATGAGCGGCCGCCAGACAGGCTAATTCAGGCGGCTGGGCCTCTGCATATTCAAGGGTGGCCGGATCGATGACTTTACGGATTTTTTGCCAATCCGGAGTTAGCTCGGTTTTATAAAATCCGCTCTGGCTTTTTTTACCCAGCAGATTGTTTTCAATCATGGTACTTACAAATTCCGGCAAAACAAAACTTTCGCGGTCCTCATCATGCGCGATCATCTCATAGGTGTTTTTCGCCACATGGGCCAGGGTGTCCAGACCGACAATATCGGCAGTTTTAAACATGCCGGTTCGGGGTCTGCCCATGACCGGTCCAAACAGGGCATCCACCTCCGGAATGCTGATCCCTTCTTCAAGCATCAGCTGCATCACCTTCACCATTCCCTGTACACCGATTCGATTGCCGACAAAATTCGGCGTGTCTTTGGCCCACACGATTCCTTTGCCTAAAATCCGTTCTCCAAAATCGGCCATAAACTCAAGTATCTCGGTCAGGGTTTCTTCTCCGGGAATAATTTCCAGCAGTTTCATGTATCGGACCGGATTAAAAAAGTGGGTTCCCAGAAAGTGTTGCTTAAATTCTTTGCTGCGCCCCTTGGACATGCCCTTTAACGGGATACCGGAGGTGTTCGTCGAAACAATGGTGCCCTTTTTTCGAACCGCCTCAATTCGCTTTAAAAGATCCTGTTTGATTTTTAAGTTTTCAACGACGACCTCGACAATCCAGTCGACAGCGCCAATCTTTTCAAAATCATCTTCCAGATTGCCGATCGTAATGCGTTCCGCATCTCGGGGGGTCATAAAAAGCGCCGGTTGGATTGTCAATGCGGCATCCAGGCCGGCCTTCACGATCCGGTTGCGTGCCAGCGGGTCCTTTTTTTCTTCCGCCTTTAAATTCGGTGGCACGATATCCAGCAAGAGTGTTTTTATGCCGGCCCCGGCCAGCAGGGCGGCGATACCGCCTCCCATAATTCCTGAGCCGATGACAGCGGCAAATCGAATCTTCCTTGGCATAATGGCCTCCTCGTCAATAGTGGGTAAAAATAATGAATGGACATTCATTCACTTATCAAAGACATTATTTATCTGTCAAGCAAAAAACCACAAAGCTGCAAATCAGAGAAAAATACTTATAATATATAATTTCAATTAATTATATAAATAAGTATCTGGGGAATTGAAAATAATAAATTTAGAGTGGATATTTTTGTGAAAATACAAAGGATGAATAGTCATTCAATCGAGCCGCTTGATCTGATTCTACACCGCCGGGGTTGCCGGGGAAACAAAAATATAAAAACGGCCCTGCAGAAGGCCGGGCCGTTTTTATATAATCAGATGGTTATCAGTGTCAGTGGGCAGGAAGTTGCTTGGGGCCAAACAATTGGAGTTTATTTGGTTTAGAAGCAGAAGGAGTCGGAGCGGTGACCCGGGTTGCAGGGGATTTCTTGGCCGGTCCGGCAATCGATGTTTGATACGATTTTGGATACATGGGCTTGCGGGTTTTTAACAAGGTAGACGGAATATATATTTCGTTGCCGACCACCAGAGACTCAGGATCAATGTCCGGATTGGCTTTGGCAATTGCCTTATGGTTTCCCGCATTCCCGGTGTACCACCTGGCAATATCGCTAAATTTTTCGTCCGGTTTTGTCACTGTATGCGCAAAATAGCCTGGAAGGGTTTTGGAGGCCACTTTGCGGGGCAACCGGTTTTTGGTTTTCATCATTTCCGGCGGAATGTAGATCATATTTCCAATCGCAATTCGATTCGGGTTGAGGCCCGGATTTGCCTGAGCAAGCGCTTTCCAGTTCCCATAGCGACCCGTATACCATTTGGCAATCAAAGACAGCGTTTCTCCGGACCATTTTACCCGGTGCTCAAAATAATAGATCCGGTGTTTGGCCGCAAAAGCTTCGGTTGGTAGTTTATTATTTTTGATTAGCCTGGCCGCAATCAAAATCATGGTACCGGCAGCAATGCGTTTGGGCCTAACTTTTGGGTTGGCGGAAGCCAGGGCTTTCCAGTTTTCAGAATCCCCTGTAAACCATTCTGCGATCCCGGAGAGCGTCTCATAGGACCACTGGGTCTCGTAAACGAAAAAATTGGATTTTTGATTGCGGGGTTTAATGGCTGTATCCTCATCTTCGGAGGATGAAAATTTGGAACCCACCGCCTGCCATTTTTCTTTAAACCAGCTTTTTGAGTCCTCGTATTTTTCACTGACATTCATTTCTTTAACGCTGGCACAGCCAAACAGCATCACCATGATAATCCCCGCGATGATGCAATTTCGAAATCGGTTTCTATCTAAAAACTTCATGGGATTTGCTCCTTTTGTTCCGTTATTTGATTTAAATAGGCTAAGGCTGACGCGTTGCCAGGATTGATTTCAACGGCCTGCTTGAGGCTCTTTAAGCATTGGCGGCGTTCGCCCAGTTGCTCCTGAACCATGGCAAGGTTAAAAAGGGCTTCATCTATAAAAGCAGGCTCCAGTTGGACCACAAGTGCGTACATCTCCTTGGCCTTGGAATAATTTTCAGTAACCGCATAAATGTATCCGAGGTTAAAAAAAGCATTTGGCCGCTGAGGTTCGAGTTCGGCGACCTTTTGGTAAGTATCGATGGCTAGCGGGTAATTGTTATCACGCAGGTAAATGTACCCGAGTTTGGACAATACAGGTACACTGGCGGGTTTTATATCCAGTGCTTTGAGCAAAAATCCTTTAGCCGATTCTTTATCCGTCGAGATCAGTTCTTCGGCCAGACCCTGCAAAGCTTCGAAGTAGGCACCTGAGAATCTTTTTATTGAGGATTTGTCGTCGGCCAAAACCGCTTCAAATAACGCCACTGCTGAAGAAAATTGTTTTGCCTGAAGCGCGTCCCGGGCGGCTTTAATTTGATTCCCGGTCGTAACGACATCCGGTGGCGGCAATTCAATCGAATAGGCCGAAACAAAACGGTCCGATGGCGTAAACGGCAGTTCAGCCAAGCTGAGATTAAACCCAAAGCCAATGATGGCCATACCGGCCGCCAGTGCAAAACGCCAGATGTAGCGCCGAAGCGGCTCCCATTTTTGGGGGTCGGCAAGAAAAACGGTGTCCGCGAAAGTTCCGACAGTGGCAGTTGGCTGGCGGTCCAAATCGGATTTCTCGTCACCGTAAATCCGTGTTTTTGTCCATAATGCGCTTTCTTCTACAGCGAATTCTTCCTTAAAAAATTCTTTGACAAAGTTGGCAAAACTCCTGCCGTTCGGCCGCACAGACAGCTCAAAGATGCATTCTTCCAAATCGGCGAGCATCTCCCCGCAAGTCTGATAGCGCTCATCCGGTTCCTTTGCCAGGGCCCGTTCAACAACCCCATGAAGTGTTGCGGGTAGATCCGGCAATATCTTGTCCAGCGGTTCGTACCGGGCATCACGCACTTGGGAATAAATTTGCATGGTTTCGCCTTCAAACATCCGCCGTCCGGCCAGAAGTTCATAAAAAATAATCCCGGTGGAAAAAATGTCGGACCGGTGGTCAATGGTTTTGCCGGTGGCCTGCTCCGGCGACATGTAGGCCAGTTTGCCCTTAATCAAGCCCTCGTGAGTGGTGCTATTGTGACTGGCGGCCTTGGCGATGCCGAAATCAATAATTTTCACCTGACCTTCATAGGTTATAAAAATATTTTGAGGGTTGATATCACGATGGATGATATTTAGCGGCTTGCCCCGCAGGTCTTTTAAATTGTGAGAATAATCAAGCCCGGCACAGATCCGCGAAATAATATAAAGAGTATTTTCCAGGCCCAGCGGGATGGCTGTTTCTCTGGCCTTATAGATCAACTTGCGCAGATCCTTGCCAGAAAGGTATTCCATGGTGATAAAGTATTCGCCATCGATGCTGCCGAAATCGTATATCTGAACAATGTTTTCATGCTGAAGCAGCGCCGCAAGCTTGGCTTCATCGATAAATGCCTTCACCAGGTTGCCTTCATCAGTAAGATGCGGCAATATTTTTTTTATAGCGACCAGTTTTTCAAAACCATGATCCCGGGTGACCTTGGCACGAAACAGTTCGGCCATACCGCCCACAGCAATTTTTTGTAGCAGCTGATATTTACCGAATTGTTTAGGCTCGAAGTCTTTCATTGGCTGGTTGATATATCGGCAGTATAGAGGGGATACTTGAGGATGGATTTTCGAATAATGACGCTGATTTGGGTCGGCACGGAGGCCGACCCTACTTTTTAAATGTAAACTGGTCTAAAAACGGTTGGATCCTGTTCGAGGGCACGGCGTAATCTGGTGCAAAAACGGAGCGTACACGGCAGTTCTGAACCCAGAACCCTGAACCTTTGAACCCTGAACCCGGGAACTGACACCTAAAATAAAACGAATTAACATTAATAAACTCAATCCGTGTTTTGTAAATTACTTGTGAGACGCAACACTAGATCTTGTAGAGCAGATCGATATATCTCTCCAACAAATCGCCCACAACGCTGCGAACCGGTAGGTTGGCGGCCATACCGTAAATAGGTGCCATGCTGCTGTTTGCATCCGGATGCTTCCGGACCGCGTCGACCCCGGCTTTTAAATCGTCGATAAATCGTTCGGCCACACCCGGTTGGGTATGCCTCAGCGTTACGCAGAGATGCACACAGGAGGGGTGGTGAAGGCCGTTTAGGCTCCATTTTCTGGATGTCAGATAATCCATCACCCTGTAAATATCCAGGGTTTTGGAACCAAAAGCGATGACCCATAACGGATCGCCCAATATGTACAGATCGGAAATTTCTTGAATCCCTTTTTTGATTTTTGAGGCCGTTTCAAGGATTTTCTGGCTGGCCGTCAGGTAACCGTTTTTACCGGTTTTGACCATGGCCGCCCAGCAGGCGGCACTCAGGGCACCGGGACGACTGCCGGCAAAGGTCGGTGAAAAATAAAGTCCTCCGGGCCAATCAGTTGATGTAAAATACTGATAACGCCTCAGCGCCGGGCCTCGATATAAAACCACCGATGTCCCTTTGGCCGCATATCCATATTTATGCGTATCGGCCGAAATTGAAGTCACCCCGGGCAATCTGAAATCAAACAGCGGGACCTCATAACCGAGCTTTTCCGCCCAGGGCAAAACAAAACCGCCCAGGCAGGCATCGGTGTGAAACCCAATTCCCTTTTCTCTGGCCAGTTCAGACAGCTCCTCAATCGGATCCACCATCCCGTGGGGAAAGGAAGGCGCCGAACCGACCAGCACAACTGAATTGCGGGTGACCGCATTGCGGGCTGCTGCTGCATCCGCCCTGTAATCAGCGTCCACCGGTATGCGTTTGATCTTGATTTTAAAATATTCCGCCGCTTTATCAAAGGCGGCATGGGCGGTGATCGGCACAATCATCTCGGGCCGGGTGATTTTTTTTTGGTCGCGGGCCCAATCCCGGTAGGTTTTCATCGCCAGCAGAATACTTTCGGTGCCTCCCGATGATACCACCCCGCAGATTTCTTGATCCGAATCCGATTCGGCCGCAATCGTATCGGCACCCAGCATTTTGGCAGTCATGGACACAATTTCAGATTCGTATTTGGCACTGCTGGGCCACAGATCGGCGTGCAGGGGATTGCTCTGGGAATTCAGGGCGTAGATCTGATTTAAAAAATGGATGTGCTCCTCATCACCGTGGTATACCGCACCGGAGGCGTATCCTGCTTTCCATTTGACCTGCTCCAGATCAGACAGGGCCTGCATGTCTTTTATGATATCGGATTTATCGCGCCCGCTGTCCGGTATTTCGGCGCAGGTGTCAAATTGACCCCGGTAGGGTTTCACGACCGCTGCGAGATCATTGATAAGGGTTTCAAATTCCATCTCAACCTTTTGCTTCACAGCGGGCAGATGTTTGATCCGGTTGTAAAGCCAGGTCGTGATACGGGGGTTGATTCTGCCGAGAATACCTTCGTTAATTTTTTGAATATTCATACGTCCTCCCCAAATCCATTCCACCCTGTTTTTCAAATAGCGGGCGATTAGAACCTATCTCAAAAATAGGATTTTGGTTCAAGATCGCGACGGGGCCGAGTTTAAAACCGCAGGCATACTGTTGTATGTCGAGGATTTTAAGCGAGGCTCCAACAAAGATATTGAGCCAAAAGACATTTTTGAGATGTGTTCTACCGTCAGACACGATTGAGTCGTTTGAAGATCGGCTTGTTGCGTTTATAAAGCACAAGAAATTGACGGTATAACCGGTCATAGATGTTGCGGTTTTTCGGATCCGGTTGATAGGTGCGGGCAATTTTAACATGACCGGAAATGTCATCGACCGACAGGTATCCCATTGAAATGGAAGCCAGAAACGCGGCGCCGCGCAAATTGGCCTGGATGGGATCTTTGACCTGCTTGATGGTGCGATTAAAAACATCTGCAAAGATTTGACACCAGACATTGGAATTGGCTCCCCCACCGATAATATGGATGGGGTCCAGCCGTCGGTTGATGAACTTTTCCACGTATCCCAACAGCCACCTTGAATTATAAGCCACGCCTTCGAAAACCGCTCTGACCAAATGCTCACGGGTGGTGCTTAACGAAAGATTAAAAATAGCCGAGCGAACCGAATCGTTTTCGACGGGCGTGCGCTCACCGTACAGCCAGGGCATAAAGATTACATTGTTGCTTCCGGCCGGTGTATTTTCAGCAATCTCGTCAAAAATTTTGTAAACATTTGGAAGACTGGACTCATCCAGCAGCCGGTCTTTGTGGTACAAAATATTGTCTCTTAAAAAGGTCAGGCAGGCGCCTGCGGTTTCCTGCTCATTGACGATATAATAACGTTCCGGAAGCGCCGAAGGCAGCGTCGCCATATTGTGAAAAAGATCGGTTTTTTTAAATGGCACGTGGCTGGTGATCCAGGACGATGTCCCCACATAAAGATGGCCCTCGAAATCTCTAACGGCGCCGGAGCCCAGGACTGCACTGGGGATATCCGGTGTGCCGGTTATCACGGGGGTATCCTCCTCGAGTCCCAATTCCTGCGCGACTTCTTTTTTAATCGGGCCCAGTATGTCAACCGCACGCTTGAGATCGGGGAATTTATCACGGGTAACGCCGCAAATCCGGATGAGCCGGTCATCGTAATCAACTTTGACCAGGTTGCGATTATCGGTTATCCAGTGGAGAGCAATTGAATCGAAGGAGGCGGCGAATCTACCGGTGAATCTCAGATTAATATAATCTTTAGGCTCCAGAAATTTGTAAGTCTGCCGGTAGATTTCAGGATATTCGTATTTTAAAAAAAGGATGTGGGCAATCGGGTCCTTGCCGGCGTGCCCCGGCGCACCGCCGGTTAAACTCAGCCAGCGTCTCAGTTTTTGGATGCCGTAACCCGCGATATTGATCAGACCGTTTGTGATTTGTTCAATATATCGGCTCCCGCGGGTATCCATCCAGATGACGGCATTGGTTAGGGCATTGCCGCCTTGATCGACGGCCACCGTCCCGGACCATTGGGTGGTGCAGCTCACGCACACAATATCTTCGGCCGCAACCCATTTTTTGTTGAGAACCCGTTTAGCGGTGTTAATGATTGCCTGCCACCACTGGTTCGGATTTTGCTCGGCACCTCCATTCGGCAGGATAAGCAGGTCTACGCTTTCAAATTCATAATCAATTACCTCACCGCGGGTGGAAACCAGTGCTGATTTTGGCCCGGAGGTCCCAAGGTCAATGGCCAGAATATATTTATCAGAGGCGGCTGTCATTTTACCGGCCTACTGCTCGAGCCGGCCGTTGGCTGAAGTCTGCTTGCTGCTTGAGCTTCTCCTTGCGCACATGGTTAAATTTTTCGGCTACGGCTGCAAAAGCGTTAACGATTTCCGGATCGAAGTGTTTTCCCTTTAAGCGCATGATCATATCCTTGGCTTTATCGTGGGAATAGGCCTCTTTGTAAAATCGTTTGGTCGTCAGTGCATCATAAACATCTGCCAGGGCAATGATACGGGCAGACAAAGGGATCGCTTCGCCTTTTAGTCCCTGCGGATAGCCGGACCCATCCCATTTTTCATGATGGTTGTAGGCAATTTCTTTTCCAATAGCCAGGAAGGATTTCCCCTCGATCTGCGATTCGATGGCCTTTAACGCATTGCCACCCATTAACGAATGGCGCTTAATAATATCAAACTCTTCTTTTGTGAGCTCTCCGGGCTTAAGCAATAACGCATCCGGCGTACCGACTTTTCCAATATCGTGTAAAATTGAAGACTGGTAAATGTCGTCAATGTATTGCTGATCGATACGGCGGCTAAATTTGGGGTTCTCTGCCAGTTGCACCGTAAGGATTCTGGCATACTCCCGGATTCTTTCCAGGTGGGTGCCGGTCCCTTCGTCTCTGTATTCGGCAAGCTTGGCAAGACCCAGGATTGTTGCGGTTCGCGCTTCCTGTACTTTACGGTAGGATTCCAATAAATCCAACTCCATTTTCTTCTTTTCGGTGCGGTCGCGCAGTACTCCTCGATATCCGGTTGGCAGGCCTCTTGAATCCCGCAGCAGGGAAGCCGACGCTTCGATATACACTACGGTGCCATTTATATTAAACTCGCAGTCAAAGGCTTTAGCCGGCTCGCCGCTGCGCCGGCATTCCAAAAAAGTTTCATAAATTATTTGGCCATTCTCATCGTCCATAAAATCCCAAAAATTCATAAACCTTAAATCAGCCTTGGGGATGCCTAAAATTTTGCTCAACGAATCATTTACAAAAACGAAATAACCCTCAAAATCGACCTCATAGTAACCTTCTTCGATGCTTTCCAGAATGGTCCGGTATTTTTCCTCACTTTCTTTTAAAGCTTCCGATGCTTTTTTGCGTTCATTAATTGTAAACTGGACGTGGGAGCCAAACATCAGGAACAGACAAAATACAATTAAACGCGGCCAAACGACGCTGATATTCGGCCCGAATATTTCTTGATAGAAACTAATTTCTTCCGGAGAAAAAACGTTTAGAAGGGACTCCAGTGCCCAGTACAAAGCTCCCAGAAAGATTCCGGTCAGGACCATATAGTCGGCCATATCGACCCGGTTACGGAAAAGTTTTTTGAATTTATTCATGGAGTCGCTTCCCAAAGAAACGATAACCTCGATGGCGCCTGCCAAAACGACAAAAGTTGACGGTTTAGGCGCTATTTGATAGAATTCTTCTAATCAGATGAATTGGATCGTTTAATGATCAATGACCATTTTTTAAACTGAATAAATTAAGGTAATATAATGAATGCAAGAATTAAGCAATATATACTGATTGCCGTTATCGCGGCGGCCGGATATTTCGTTGCGAATAATCATTTCATATTTTACGGAACCACGATTCATCTGTTACCGAAAACTTCACTCCACCTGCACTACACCTTTTTCAGCGTTAAAGAAAAAAGGCCCAGCAGTGTCATGAAAATCGATTATCTTCGCGAAGCCGGTATCGGTGACTTGCTCGTGGAATTGGGAATTATTAATGAAGAGCAAAGAACGAAGCTCGAAAACGAATATTCCTACGACTAACTCCGATTACTCGTCCGGATCTGCCAGCGCATTTAATTCCAGGGTAATGGGTCTTTCTTCTTCACTTTTCCCCGTGAACCTTATGGGGCCGGGTCTTCTGAAGTGATCCCCTTCCGAGTCCACCGCCAGCCATTTCTCCCGGTTGGCTTTGACCACCTGAAACGCAATGGAGTTAACATCGACGATACTTTTTTCAAGTACCAGCGCCAACTTGCCTTTGCGCTCTTCGAGATGCATCAGCGGCGCAATCGGGATACCGATGGGCTCCCATTTTGAAAAATCTTTTTCCAGATTTCGGATGGCTGCCATCTGGCCCGTGGCTCCGTTGGCAATCAGGCTGAAAACGGTCCGCCCCAGATTATAGGTATAGATACAGTCAAATCGCGTCGGGTCATTGCCTCTGCCGTCATATCCGTAAAAATGAATCTGGGTCTTGAAAGACGGCACCGATTTCTTATAAATTTTCTCGATGGCAGTCGGAATTGCATCATCTGCTTTTAGCAGCCCCTCTTTTTCGAGAGACTGCCTTAAGGTTTTGACCGATATAATCTCGGTTTTTCTTAACAGGAATTCAGCCTGTCCGAAATTTTCAAATAACAGGGGGCCGAAGGCGTCCGGGTCCAGATTGGCCCGGGCCAGCGTTTTCTGAAAGTAGGCTTGCTTAATTCCCAGACGGTAGCGCCCTTCTTCTTTTAAAATGTTGAGGTAATCCTTGACGAGGTCCATTAACACTTTTTCGGTTTCTACCTGCGAAAATGGAAAATTGCCGTGGCTGTCTCTTTCCATGAGCAGCCCCTCCTGGAAAAAGGCCGGAATATCGCTAAACACATCATCGTCGCGGGTATTCCAGAGCTTAAATGAAACATCTTCCCTGGAGCGCTGGGCAAGCCGCCGCAGATATTCCAGTTTGTCTTCCAGCAGCGGAAAAGCGGCATGAAAATCTTTGTCGTGGGTCTGGTTGTGTTCGGCAATAATGGTGTTGAGCTTAATGATAAACATCTGGATTTCGTTGATGAATTCCAGAACGCCTTCCGGAATGATGATCACACCGTAGTTTTTGCCAACTGCAGCCCGCCGCAGAATGGATTCGCAGATCACGCGAGAGAGATGCCGCAGGGTCATGCCGTAAGCATGAAAATCGACGGCGCCTTCCTCCCGGGCCTTTTTCAGCCGGCTCTCATCTATATAATCTGCCAGGTCCTCTCCAATCAGCGTCAGGTTCGCATGGGTTTGCAGGGCAACCTCCAGGGCCAGGTGACTGGCCACCCGGCCCATGACTTTGCAGATATGCCAGTATTTAACATCCGAGCTGCTGTCGGTACACAGATTGCTGATGGCGTTGGCAAATGCCCGGGCGGCGGTGTGGAAACCAAAAGACATGGCGCACAGAACGTTTCCGCTGTCATCTCGGACCTGGATATCGCCGTCGATCGTTTTGGGGACACCCAGAACCTGAACCCCGGCGGCAAACATTTCCTGGGCTAAAAATGCGGCGTTGGTGTTGGAATCATCTCCGCCGACAATCACCAGGGCGTCCAGATTGAGTTTTCGACAGGTTTCTGCGGACAGCTCCATCTTTTCCAGGGTGTCGATTTTGGTCCGGCCGGTTTTAATCATGGTAAAGCCCCCCAGGTTGCGAAAGGCATCAACCAGATCATCATCGAGTTCAAGCGTTTCATTCTCGATAATCCCATCAGGGCCGATCAAAAACCCGTAAACCCTGGATTCTGAATTGGCCTTTTTGGCCGCATCATAAAGACCGGCGATGACATTATGCCCGCCGGGGGCGGGTCCTCCGGAAAAGACAATGCCGATGTTGCGCTTTTTGCCATAGGCTTTGGCAAAGGATGCATCGGTGGTTTTGAGGCCTTCGATCTTCTGAACTTTATTGTCGATAATGTTCGGCAGCTGTTTTAGCGCTGCCTTGTCCACCGTGAACTTAAACTGAGCGGTTTCCTTCAGTATCGTAAACTTCCGGGAAAAGGCTTTACAGACGGGCGGCGGATATTGCCTTCTTTCAAGCAGCTCCGGGTTTACATCGTCGGTGACTTTCAGCACGACGGGGTGCTTCAACACATCTTTGATTTCCATTTTAAACGATTTTTTTCCTGGCATTGGGGGTCTCCCCGTAAAGAAAGATTTAGTGGATTAAAATAAATACAGCCAACCTTACTGACGTTATTATCCAACCTCATCTTATCATGTCAATATTATTTACAATAACACAAAGTTTCATAAAGCGGTTTAAATGTCGTTTAGCGAATGAATGGCTTTGATTTACAGAACCGAATTTAAAAAAACGACTTGCCATTTATTATGTTTGTGATAAGTATGCATCGGTTATGGTAGCAGCATCAAGGGGGGAAAGATAACAAACCGAAAATAAAAATGATAGTAAATGCTGCTGAAAGGGGGGATCGTTAGCGGTACCATCCCCCTAATAGTAAATAAAACTAAAGAATGAGGAGGTTCAGCATGAAAAAAGTATTTGTATTGGGTATGGCTGCGCTGTTTTTAACCGGCATTATTTTCAGCACATCAGTATTTGGCGGTGACATCAATCTCGCCAAAAAATCAACAATTGAAAAAATCCTGAAAAGAGGTGAGTTGCGTGTCGGTTTTGAATCCGGTTATGTTCCGTTTGAAATGACCAATAAAAAAGGGAAATTTGTCGGATTTGACATGGATTACGCCCGCCGATTAGCCAAAGTAATGGGGGTTAAATTCGTTCCGGTCAATACCGCCTGGGACGGCATCATCCCGGCCCTGATGACCGACAAATTCGATATCATTATGGGGGGTATGACCATCACCCAGGAAAGAAACCTTAAAATCCTTTTTGCCGACCCTTACATCGTTGTCGGGCAAGCCATTCTGTTAAATAAAAAGCATGCCGGCACGGTCAAATCTTACAAAGATCTCAACGATCCCAAGTACATCCTGACTTCCAGGCTGGGAACCACCGGCGAACAGGCCATTAAGAAATATATCCCCAAGGCCACCTACAAATCATTTGAAACCGAAGGCGATGCCGGCCTAGAAGTGATCAACGGCAAAGCCGACGCCCTCGTATACGACCTGCCGTTCATCGGATTTCTATATGGCAGCCAGGGCAAGGACAAGACCGTTTTTCTGAGCGATCCTTTCACCTATGAACCCCTTGCCTGGGCCATCAACAAAGGTGACCCGGATTTTCTGAATTTTCTCAATAACTTCCTGAGACAGACCAAAGGCGACGGCTTCTATGATAGGCTTTTCAAAAAGTGGATCATTGGTTCAGACTGGAAGAAGGAAATTGAATAAGCAATCCGTATCGCTTGCATTTGTTTTTCAACCACAAACATGCCGGCTCTGCCTGTTGCAGGCCCGGCCGGCATGTTTCACATAAAAAATGAAAACCGGGCGAGTTCATTCGTATCGGCTGAATCGCCTTAGCATCTGCTATCTTTTTAAAGACGGAAAAACAGGCTATGGGCAAATCTGAAAATAAGCAGCCTACACTCAGGCCCGCTAATTACAACCTATGGGTCGGCGTTTTCTGTGTAATTATCTTAATAGTGGCCGGCGCCTTTTACTATGCAACCCAAAAGATCTCGTATGTATGGCGCTGGAACCGGGTCCCGATTTATTTCGCATATAAAGATGATATTCATATCACTTCCGAAATAGATGGCGATGTCGAATCGATCACACCAGGCGACAAAGAATCCATTATCACCATAAAAGGCCTCTCCGAAAGCGAATCATACAACGCCCCGGCTGACAGCGTCGATGTTGAAGAGGGTGATATGATCTTCATCGGCGACACCCTGGCGAGCTACCAGGAGTGGAAACCCGGTCTTCTGATCATCGGCCTGTGGATTACGCTCCAAATCAGTGTGATTGCAACCATTTTGGGCGTGATTATCGGTATCATCGGCGGTCTGGCGCGCATCTCATCCAACCCCGCCTTGAGATGGACCACGATCATCTACGTTGAAATCGTCCGCGGCTCACCCTTGATGGTGCAAATCCTGATCTGGTATTTCGTTCTGGGGACGGTAATCAATGAAATTCTGGCTGCTTACGGGCTGGGGCGGCTTCCGGCATTCTGGTACGGGGTGGCGTCTCTGGCCTTCTTTGCCGGCGCTTACGTTACCGAAATCGTCAGGGGCGGCATCCAATCCATCCACCGGGGCCAGACGGAAGCGGCCCGTTCGCTGGGCATGTCCTACGGCCAATCCATGCTGCATATCATTCTGCCCCAGGCGCTGCGCCGCATTTTGCCGCCGCTGGCAGGCCAGTTCATCAGTTTGATCAAAGATTCTTCTTTGCTTGGAATGATTGCCATCCGCGAATTGACCAAGGCAGCCAGAGAAGCGGTTACCGTCAGTTTGCAGCCCTTTGAAGTTTTTTTTCTGACAGCAGCACTTTATCTGGTTTTAACCTTTACACTTTCAATGCTGGTGCAACGACTTGAAAAAAGGATGACCATCCAGTGATCGATGTGCAAAACATATATAAAACGTTTTGGGTGCCCGATGAAGTCAGGGCCCTGGTCGATGTTTCCACCAAAATTGAAGCCGGAGAGGTGGTGATCGTCTGCGGTCCTTCCGGATCCGGCAAAAGTACCTACCTCAGATGCCTCAACCGGCTGGAGAAAGCCGATTCAGGCCATATTTTTATCGACGGCATCGATGTGCTCGACCCTAAAACCAATATCAATAAAGTACGGGCCGAAGTCGGGATGGTCTTTCAATCGTTCAACCTGTTTCCCCACAAAACAGTCTTTGATAATGTGGCCCTGGCCCAGAAAGTGGTTCGCAAACGCTCCAAAGCCGAGGCCAGGGAAAAAACCGATTTTCTGCTGAAAAAAGTCGGTATCCATGATAAATCCAACGCCCATCCCGATAATTTATCCGGGGGCCAACAGCAGCGCGTGGCCATCGCCCGCGCCCTGGCCATGGATCCCAAGGTGATGCTGTTTGACGAACCCACCTCGGCGCTGGATCCCGAGATGATCGGCGAAGTGCTGGATGTCATGAAAAACCTGGCCAAAGAGGGCATGACCATGGTGTGCGTGAGTCATGAAATGGGGTTTGCCCGGGAGGTGGCCGATCGCGTCATATTTATGGATGAAGGGGCGATTGTCGAAGTCGGCAGCCCGGAGCACTTTTTTAAGAATCCCACCCATGAGCGCACCAAGCTGTTTTTGAGCCAGATCCTCTAATGATAATTTAGGGATTAGGGTATTGAGGAATTCAGGAATTAAAATCGAAAGAATACCATCAATCCCTGAATCCCTAAATCCCTGAATTCCTGAATCCCTGAATCCCTAAATCCCAACCTGAATCCCTAAATTCGCAATCCCTTAATTTTTAGCTTAAACCAATCAAATATTAGAACAAAATAAATGCCGCGCCGAAAACATCCAACATTGGGACCCACCATATCTTGTATCCAAACCATTAAAATTATACCGTAACTTGTGTTTTTTCTTTACAAGCGGCCCGCACCCTGCTATGATCTGCCAGTGAAATTCAAAACAGCTTTGCCATCTTCTTGCAAGCCCGGATTTGCCTGAAAAAAGATTCAGCAGGTAAGTCTCAGGCTTTTTTTGAAGAAGCAAACGTCCGTCAATTATTAAAATAAAAAATTCCAAGGAAGATAAGTTCATCAGATAAAACGATCTGGGGAGATCTTGATATATGAAATTAAAAAAACTTGAAGTCAGCGGATTCAAATCCTTTTATGACAAGGCCAACATTCAATTCCCACAGGGCATCTCCGCCGTGGTGGGGCCCAACGGTTGCGGCAAAAGCAATATCATCGATGCGTTGAGATGGGTCATGGGGGAGCAAAGCGTCAAGCAGCTGCGCGGCAAATCAATGGAAGACGTGATCTTCTCGGGTGCCAACGGCAGGGCGCCGTTAAATATGGCCGAGGTTTCTTTAACCATGTCAAACGAAAATGGCGATAGCCCTGAAGAACTGAAAGAATTTACCGAAATCAACCTTACCCGTCGCCTCTACCGCTCGGGTGAAAGCGCTTATTTTTTGAACAAACAGCCCTGTCGGCTGAAGGACATTCACAATGTCTTCTGGGGCAGCGGACTCGGGTCCAAATCCTACGCCATCATCCAGCAGGGAAAAATTGGTGCCATCACCGATGCAAACCCGGAAGAGCTGCGCTTTTTCGTGGAAGAGGCCGCCGGCGTCACGCGCTATAAAAACCGCAAAAACGAGGCGCTGCGCAAAATCGACACCACCAAAAACAATCTGCTGCGCGTCACGGACATTATTTCGGAAATTAAACGCCAAATGGCCAGCCTGAAACGTCAGGCCCGCAAAGCCGAAATCTACAACAACTACCAGAAACAGATTAAAGCCCTGGAGATATACCTCGGCTTACATTTTTATGAGGATTACGCCGCCCGGATCCAGGAAACCGATTCCCTGTTAAACGAGTTGCAGGATTTGGATATCAGCCATACCACCGAGATAAAAAAGCTGGATGCCTCAATTGAAGAAATCAAGCTCAAACGCTGGCAAAAAAACCAGGAAATATCCGAACAAAAATCAAATCAATTTGAAACTCAACGCAACATAGACCGCTACGAGAATGACCTCGTTCACTTGCGCACAGAAATCAAAAGGCTTTCTGAAGAGTCTGTTGAACTTAACGCCGCCCGGGCTCAACTGGAAGAAAAAAATCAGGAGATGCTTTCTGAAATTGATCAGGTAAAAAATGAAGCTGCTGCGCTTAATGAAGAAATCACCACGGTAAAGACCCGGATCCATCAGGAAAGAGCGTCTACCGAAACGATTACCGAAAAATTAGCGGCGCTCAATAATGATCTGGAGTCGAATAAAGCCCGCTTAATGGATTTGATCGCCCGGGAAGCTCAACACAAAAACATCTATCAAACCACCATTAACAATAAAGAAAGCCTGCAAAAACGTTTGACAATGGTCGACGAAGACCTGGACCAGGCCCAAAAAGAAATTAACCGGACTCGCGGGCTGGAAGGCAAGGCCCGTGAGCAGCTTGAGACCATTAAGCGCCGGATAAATGATCTGCAGGACCAGCTCAACACGACCGGCAGGCAGTTGGAACAAAAAAGCAGCGCCCTCGGCCAACAGGTCAAATTGACCCAGACGCTTGAACTGGAGCGCAACACGGTCAAATCAAACTTAAATACCTTAAAGAAAATGGAGGACAATTTCGAATGGTACCGCGACGGTGTCAAGGCTATTATGAAGCCTCAAAGCACCGATGAGTCCTCAATCAGCCAGGAAGTATCCGCTAAAATCATCGGACTTATGGCGGATATTATTGAGGTCAAACCGACCTTTGAAACCGCCGTGGAGGCGGTTCTGGGCGACGCGCTGCAGTACATTATTGTTAAAGACCAGGATACCGGCCTTAAAGCCATCGATTATTTACAGTCCAGCAGTGCCGGCCGAAGTGGATTCATCCCGGTTTCCGCCGTGAAACGCGTCGATAAAGATCAGGCGGACAGCGCCGTTTCAGGGCAGCTGCTTTTAAATCAGATTACCGTCAAGTCCGGCTATGAACCCATTGTCGAGGCCCTGTTGGGCCATGTGGTCTTCACAGAGGATATGGCTGAAGCCATAGAGATGTATAACCGCAATGGCGAATCAAAGACGATTGTCACCAAAAATGGTGATGTCGTATCCCCCCAGGGTATCCTGGTCGGCGGCAGCAAAGATAAACTGAACGGTATTCTGACCAAAAAGCAGGAGCTCAAAGATCTCAGCCGCCGCAGCATCAAGCTGGATGGGAAACTGGAAAAAGCCCGTTTGGATCAGCGCGCATTGGAATCAGAGGCGCGCCATCTGGAAAGCCAGCTGCAACAGCTTACCGAAAAGAAGAATAACGCCTCAAAAGCCGAAATCGAGGCCGAAAAAGAGCTGGTAAGGGCTACCGAAGAACTCAAAAATGCCAACCGCCATCTGGAAATCATCACACTGGAAAAAGAACAACTGCAGGGGGAAGCCAGCGATATCGATGAAGAAATGAGCAAATATAATGCGGCCCTGGCTGAGCTGTCGACGGAAGTTAAGGCTGCCCAGGATAAAGTTTCCAATATCTCCGTAACCATCGGCACGGTTTCGAGGCAACTGGAAGAATACAACCAAAAGGTCGTTGATCTGCAAATGCAGTCAACGGCACTGAATGCAAAAGTGGAAAATGCCAACAGCAGCTTAAGACGACTCACAGAATTTCATAGTGACAGCTTAAACCGGCTGGAACAACTCGCAAAGGAAATTCACGAAAAACAACACAGGGAAGAAACCTCAAAACAGAAAGTAGCCGAATACGATCAAATGCTTTCCGAAAAGTATCAGAACATGGAAATGCTTGATCAGTCCCTCAAAACCAGTGAAGCGCATTACCAGACCATTGATACGGAACTCAAAGACAGCGACAGCAAGATATCGGATATAAAAAGTCAGCGCGAAAAGACATTGGGAAAAGTCCGCCTGCTGGAGCTTGAACAATCCGAGCGTAAAATTAAGCAAGAAAATATTGCCAATCGGCTGGAGGAAAAATATCGCAAGTCGTTTTCGGTACTAAAAGCCGAGTTCAATCATGATTCAGAGAGTATCGAATTGACTTCGGAAAAAACCATTGAACAAATGGAAGAGGAACTGGCGACCCTTAAAACCAAAATAGTTAAAATCGTTGATGTCAATCTGGGCGCCATCCGGGAATATGAACAACTCAAGGATCGATTTGATTTTCTTGAGGAACAACGCGATGATCTGGTTCGTGCCATTCAGGATCTGTACAAGGTGATCAAGAAAATTAACACCATCACCCAGAAACTCTTCCTGGAAACCTTTGATTTAATCAATCAGAAATTAAATGAAGTTTTCCCCAGGCTTTTTGACGGAGGTACGGCTAAACTTATCTTAAAAGATCCGAATGATCCTCTGGAAACCGGTGTGGAGTTTATGATCCATCCGCCGGGAAAAAAGCTGACCCGTTTAAGTCTTCTTTCGGGCGGTGAAAAGGCCATGTCCGCCATTGCTTTCATATTTTCAATCTTTTTGATCAAACCGGCTGCTTTTTGTCTTCTGGATGAAATCGATGCCCCGCTGGATGACGCCAACGTATATCGATTTAATGATTTGCTTAAGATTATCGGGAAAAAATCACAGATTATAATGATAACACACAATAAGCGCAGCATGGAATTTGCCGATACCCTGTTCGGAATTACCATGGAAGAAAAAGGCATATCCAAGGTCGTCTCGGTTAACTTTGAGGCTGCCCATTCCTCCAATTAAGGCTTGATGATTTTTCGCAAATCAAAAAAAAATGGGCGCGAAGACGAAAATACTTCATCAGAATTTTCAGGTGAACCCGCTGAACAAACCGGCCCGCAGCCTGAGGCCGAAGCGACCGGTGGATATTTCCGGCGCTTAAAAGACCGGTTGTCCAAAACCCGCAAAACCTTTTCCGATGGCTTTGATCGAATTTTTGCCGGCAAAAAAAGGATCGATGATGACCTCCTGGAGGAACTTGAAGAATTATTAATTACATCGGACATCGGGGTCCAAACCGCATTGACGCTTATCGAAAAGATATCATCATCGAAAATTTCTGAGGTGGATCAAATAAAATCCTTTCTCAAAAATGAAATTTTAGCAATTCTCGAACCCCAAACAACGCAACCGGAAATAGCGTTGTCTGCTCCCCGGGTAACAATGATCGTTGGGGTGAACGGAACCGGCAAAACCACCACCATCGGCAAACTTGCTGCCAGAGCAACCGCTTCCGGAAAAAAGGTCCTGATCGGAGCAGCGGATACGTTCCGGGCAGCCGCCATTGAACAATTGATGATCTGGGCGGAAAGGGCTAATGCAGATATCGTTAAACACAAGGAAATGTCGGACCCGGCGGCAGTTGCTTTTGATGCGGTTGAAGCTGCACAAGCCCGCGGTGCCGATCTGGTGCTGATTGATACGGCCGGCAGACTGCACACAAAAGTAAATTTAATGGAAGAATTAAAAAAAATAAAACGCGCCATTTCAAAAAAAATGCCGGACGCCCCTCATGAAATATTGTTGATTCTGGATGCAACCACCGGTCAAAATGCCTTGTCGCAGGCCGAGCTCTTTAACGACGCCCTTGGGATTACCGGTCTGGCGCTGACCAAACTTGACGGCACCGCTAAAGGCGGCATCGTCATCAGTATATGCAATACCTTGAAAATACCGCTAAAATATATCGGCATGGGGGAAACGGTTGAAGATTTACAGAAGTTTGATGCCGCCCAATTTGTCGATGCCCTTTTTTAGATCTGATGCGAAATCACAATACTTCCGCAGATTACACAGATTCACACAGATTATTTTTCAACAATATAAATCTCTTTTTTTTTTAAATCTGTGCAATCTGCGTAATCTGTGGATAAAATAGCTCAATGCAATATGGGAGGGCCTGGGACCCCGAATCACATCATTGAGATGGGTTATAAGCTCCGATGACGTCATTATCAGAATTGTCACTTTACCGAAAATTTGGCGAATAAATTTCCGCAAATGCCGTCATGCAGCAGTTCAGCGGGGATTATTTCAAAAAAAGTGTTGTATAATGCAGATTTCTGTTGACATAGATTTTAACTTTCTATATGGAAACAGGAAAATAGGCGATCGGTTAACATTAACCAAACTCAACAAATCAAACAAGAAGGGGGTAAAGCATTATGACAAAGGCAGAACTTGTAGAAAAATCGGCCAAAGATGCAAAAATTTCAAAGGTTGCAGCCGCGGCTGCGCTGAACTCATTTATGGAAGGTGTGACCAAAGCACTGAAGAAAAAGAACGGCAAGGTTACACTGGTCGGCTTCGGCACATTCCAGAAAGTCCGCCGTAAAGCCCGTAAAGGACGGAACCCGCAAACCGGCGCGCCCATCAAAATTAAAGCCACCAACGTCGTTAAATTCCGTCCCGGTAAAAAACTTAGAGAATCCGTCTAAGCCAATCAAAAACAACGGGCGATTTATTGTTAAGATAAATCGCCCGTTCTGTTTCTAATAGGTGATATCAAAGCGCTTAAACTCTCCGGTGTAACCCTGCCAATTCACATCAACCTTGTCCACACGGGACATCCTTGGCCCTTGCCGGCACCAATTAAGCGTAGCATCAACATCTATCTGTCGACCTTCAAAAACAGCTTCAACTGTGCCGTCGCGTTTGTTCCTCACCCATCCCAAAACACCAAATCCTTCAGCGGCACGTTGGGTTTCCACCCGAAAAAACACTCCCTGAACCCGTCCGGATATGACGGCATGGGCGCGTACCTGTTTTTCCATGTTTACCTCCCAAGTATTTGGCTTGAAAGCTATGATGCCGGGAGGCTGGAAGGCTAAAGCGCTATCATCAGATCTGCCTGCCAGCTTCCAAGCCTCCAAGCTTTATAGCCTTCTGGTTTACCCGAACAACTCTTTAAACCTTGCTTCATCAATCACCGCGACGCCCAGTTCCTTGGCCTTGGTGAGCTTTGAGCCCGGAAATTCACCGGCGATAACATAATCCGTATTGCCGCTGACGGATCCGCTGACCTTACCGCCGGCTGCCTCGATTAATGCTTTAGCCTGGGATCGGGAAAAATTTTGAAGTGCGCCGGTCAACACAAATACTTGGCCTTTGAGCTTGCCGGCTTTCCTCCGGGCTGCCGTCTCGAGTTTGACACCGTTGTCGAAAAGCTGATTGACGATATGCAGATTTCTTTTCTGCTCAAAAAAATGGGTGATACTTTCGGCCACGATCGGCCCGATGCCTTCAACGGATTCCAATTCTTCCCGGGGGCAGTCCATGAGCGCATCAAGATCATGAAAATGATCGGCCAGCAGCGCGGCTACATGCTCGCCAACATGTCGGATTCCCAGCGCAAACAGAAAACGAGCAAAAGCGATTGATTTGCTGTGTTCAATGGCATTTTTCAAATTCGCGGCTGATTTGGCACCCATGCGCTCCAATTCGCTGAGGGCGTTTTCATCTAAGTTGAAAATATCGGCAAAGGAGGACAGCAGTTTTTTATCTACCAGTTGGTCAACCAGCTTCGTACCGAGACCGTCGATATCAAAGGCTGCCTTTGAAGCAAAATGTTTGATTCGTTCTTTAACCTGGGCGGAACAGCTTGAATTGATGCAGCGGGTGGCCGCTTCTCCGGCCATTCGGACAACCGCTGAATCACAGACCGGGCATTGCTTGGGCATCTTAAAGCGCGTCTCACTTCCATCGCGCTTCGATGCGATGACCTTTACGATCTCCGGGATGACGTCTCCGGCTCTTTGCACCAGGACCTGATCCCCGATGCGAACGTCTTTTTTCTGGATTTCATCTTCATTGTGCAATGTCGCCCGACTGACCGTAACCCCGCCGACATTCACCGGTTTCAAATGGGCCACCGGTGTCAATACGCCCGTGCGCCCCAGCTGGACCTCAATCGCTTCGAGTGTTGTGGTTTCCTGTATGGCTTTGAACTTATAGGCAATCGCCCATCTCGGGCTTCGCGACGTCGCCCCCAGACGCTGCTGCAAGGCAATACGGTCGACTTTAACCACTACCCCATCGATGTCGTAAGCGAGTTGGTGTCGCTTTTCGTTAAGCTCCCGGTAGTAACTCAGCACGGCCTCTATGGTAACGGCGCAACGAATGAGCGGATTTATCCTAAAACCCCATTTTGTCAAAGACTCAAGAAGCTCACCGTGCGATTCAAACTCAAAGTCTTCAATAATCCCGACACCATAGAAAAAAATCTCCAGCGGACGGGCCGCGGTAATTTTTGAATCCAGCTGCCGCAAAGATCCAGCCGCAGCATTTCGCGGGTTGGCAAACGGCGGCAGTTCCTGATCGATTCGTTCCTGGTTAAATTTTTTAAAGGCTTCAAGCCCGATAAAAACTTCTCCTCTAATTTCCAGTCCTGACGGCAGGGCGGTCAAACCATCGGTTTGCATTACCAGCGGGACCGTTTGAATCGTTTTGACATTGGTTGTGATCACCTCCCCGGTCAAGCCGTCTCCGCGGGTAGAAGCAGTAACCAGCCTGCCATTTTCATAGATAAGTTCCACAGCAACTCCGTCCATCTTGGGTTCAGCCGTGTATAAAATTTCGTCCCGCGTATCAAGATTTCGTCTGACTCTCCTGTCAAACTCCAGAATATCTTCATCGTTAAAGCCGTTGTCTAAACTCAGCATGGGGATCGTGTGTGCAACGGATTCAAATTTTTGCAGCGGCGATGCGCCCACCCGGGCGGTCGGGGAGTCAGGACTGACCAGCTGGGGATGATCTTCTTCCAGCAGCTTCAACGCCTGCATCATTCGATCATACTCGGCATCTGAAATTTCCGGGTCATCCAGCACATAGTAGCGGTAATTGTGCCGGTGAAGGACTTTTCTTAAATCATCAGCTTTTTTAATGATTTGGGGGCTTAAATTTTGCGGCATACGTCTTTTATCACCGTACAGGCGGTCTTGCGGCCGTGTTTGAATTTATCCATTTTAAACCCGGGGCGCCATTTAAATGAAGCTAACTCATCAGATACAACAGCCATCGCAGCCATATCGACACCCCGAAACTTCGCCACCGTAAACAGGGCTGAAATCTCCATCTCAACACCAATCGCGTCCCGGCGTTGGAAGTATTTCACCTTTTTGCGGGTTTCCCTGTAAATCGCATCCGTGGACCAGATCGTCCCGTTATGGAAATTGACCTGATTTTGTCTCAACTCGTCGTTGAGCTTGGTTAGCATCGAGGCTGAAGGAAATGATAAGCGCGTATCATTGTTTTTATAATGCCCGGAAGTGCCTTCATCAATAATTGCAGATGTCGCAACAATAATATCGCCAATTTTGACCTTTTCCGATATGGAACCGCACCAGCCCAGGAAAATAATTCTTTTAGCCCCCCAGGCGATCAGCGTTTCAAGCACCATCGTCGCATACGGCGCACCCACTACCGGGCCGGCTATCGAAATTCCCGCGGCTGAAGGGTTAGCGGGGTACAGACGGCTGGTGAATAGTTTTTGATAGGTCCCGCTGTCAAAATCCAGCAATTTGCAAAGCCGCAATAGATCGGTTTCAGTCCCAGCGATCACGGCCACAGGGCCCAGGTGCGGTGAACGTTTCCCTTTTTGGGGAAATATAATGGCGTCGTTGTCGTCCATTTGCGACATCCGTTGCAGACAGAAAAGGTTTTTCTGTCAGTTAGTTGTTATTCGTTATTGGTTATTTGCTGTAATACCGAAGTTCGAAAACCAATAACAATTACTGAGGTTTGTGGAAAGAGGTCAAATCATCTTTAACCTCATCGATAATATCGTATAACCACATCAGGTCCTCGATGGTCAGCCGGCCGGCCTTCACCGGTGCTCTCTCACTACCGTCTTTTTTTAATAGGATCCGCGGTCCGATTTGAACCTTGGGTTCGCCGTCACCATATTGATTGATTGAAATCACCAATCCGGTTTCAGTGCATTTCCACTTTTTTAAAACTTTGTCTTTTTCCGCATCATACGCCATAGTTACCATTAACCTCCCATCCATTTGAGAATTTCTTCATTTTCATGGTAATAAATTTAATGGGTCAAAAATCGCTTGTCAATCAGTCTTTTGCATTTAGAACCCATCTCAAAAATAGGATTTTGGTTCAAGATTGCGGCGGGGCCGAGCTTCCCCGCTTTGCGGGGCTTCTCGCCTCATCCTAAAATCTTTGTGGGTCGTAAACCGCAGGCATACTGTTGTATGTTGAGGATTTAAAGCGAGGCACCAACAAAGATATTGGGCCAAAAGACATTTTTGAGAGGGTTCTAAAAAAACTTGACAATGTGAGGCAACCCATATATCGCAACCGCACCGATGCCGATTTCAACCCCTTTTCACGATAGAACTTCAAAATTATGCGCCAGCTACAAATGGACTGATTGGGCGGGTTATTACGCGGTTGGTTCCTATAATCTGCCCAATGACAGCGAGTATTACGCTATTCGCCATGCTGCCGGCTTAATTGATATCACACCGTTATTTAAATACCGGATTACCGGAACCGATGCCGCCGCATTTCTGTCCCGCATCATGGCCAAAGATATTAAAACCATAAATATCGGTCAGGCGGCATATTGCTGCTGGTGCAATGATTATGGAAAGATTATCGATGATGGAACCGTTTTTCGCCTCGACGAAGATCGCTTCCGTGTGCACACCGCCGAACCCATGCTGGCCTGGTTTGAGCAATTCAAACGCGGTTTTAATATCACCATAGAAGATATAACGCAAACGATTGCCGCCGTCGCCATTCAGGGACCCACATCCCGCGATATACTGAAGCAGCTTACAGATATGGATATGGATTCATTGGCGTATTACCGGGTGGCGGCGGGCAAGCTGGATGGACTGGATGCCCATATATCCCGCTGCGGTTATACCGGCGACTTAGGATATGAGATCTGGGTGGAAAATGCGGCTGCACTGCCCCTCTGGGATGCCCTCATGTCCGCTGGAAAACCCTATTTGCTTCAGCCCGCCGGCCTGGACGTTCTGGACATCACCCGCATCGAAGCCGGATTGATTCTAAACGGTGTCGAGTTTCACAACGCTGAGCATTGCCTGATCGAATCCCAAAAATCAACGCCCCTTGAGCTGGACCTGGGTTGGACGGTTGATCTGGAACGGGAGCCTTTTAGCGGCCAGCGGGCGCTTAAAGCCGAACAGACCAACGGATCGCAGTACGCATTGGTCGGACTTGAGCTGGACTGGAACGAACAGGAAGCGCTTTACGCCAAACACGGCCTGCCGGTTCAGGTTTCAACAGCTGCCTGGCGCAGTGCTGTACCGGTCTATGACAGAGAGGGCTCCCGCCGGATCGGTAAGGCAACCAGCGGCACCTGGTCCCCCATCATCAAGAAAAACCTGGCCCTGGCCTCGGTGGAAGACGAGTACGCTCAGCCGGGCACAAAACTCAAAATCGAATACACCGTGGAATATCAGAGAGAAACCGTTGCAGCGGTGGTTACGCCAATGCCTTTTTATAATCCCGAACATAAGAGGACCTAATGTTGTGTCCCACAAAAATGTTAAAAAAGTCGTGTGGTATATTTTAGTTCAGTTGAGTTCTTTAAACAACGCCTGGTTCAAAGGCTTGCCCACCTCCGGTGGGTTCAACGTTCAAAGGTTCAGAAGTTAGATAACTGCAGAAATAAGTCATCAGATATTAGAGGAAATAGGACACTTAAATCCTGAAACTTCTGAACCCAGAACCCTGAACCTTTGAACCCTGAACCCGGGAACTGACACCTAAAATAAAACGAATTAACATTAATAAACTCAATCTATG
>Ga0255054_10000123_pt1 | contig 40558 bp, 31 predicted proteins | sample JV7_2_23_MG_FD_188634 | JGI IMG/M metagenome (GOLD analysis project Ga0255054, IMG submission 188634) | Seawater microbial communities from Jervis Inlet, British Columbia, Canada - JV7_2_23 | ecosystem: Environmental > Aquatic > Marine > Inlet | place: Canada: British Columbia | collected... | reverse complement strand
CGCCGGAGCCTTCTTCCCCGGGATCCAGCCGCTGGAGTTCCCCGCTCATGCCCTGGCATGCGAGCTGTACCTCGAGGGCGGGATCCGGAGCGTGGAGATCGGGACGCTGATGTTCGGAGGCGTGGATCCGACGACCGGCGAGGAACGGATCGCCCCACTGGAGCTTCTGCGGCTGGCCGTGCCCCGGCGCGTGTACACGAAGAGCCACATCGATTACGTGCTCGAGGTGGCGCAGGCGGTCGCCGGGCGGCGCCCGGAGGTGAAGGGGTACCGGATCGTCGAGGAGCCGCCGCAGCTCCGTCACTTCACGGCCCGGCTCAGCCCGTTGTAGAGGGCCCTCCGTTGTAGAGGACGCCGCTTCGTGGAGCGGTCGCTGACGCGCGTCTAGGAGACGGTCCGTGGCCTCGAGACGAGCCAGGCGGCAACGACGGTGACGGCGACCAGAGCCGCCCCGACGGCCAGGTGGATGGCCTTCAGCGTGCCGGGATAGAAAGTGACCGCCATGGCCGCGCCGACGCCGACCTGACCCAAGCCGACCAGGAGGCCGAGGGCGGACCAGGTGAGAGCCGCACCATCCCCGGGCCTCCACCGCCGCACGAGCACGGGCAGCGACAGCAAGAGCAGGAAGAGCAGATAGGCGGCGAGCCGGTGGGTCCAGTGCACGTGCACCAGGCCACCCCCCCGCGGCATCCAGCTCCCGTTGCAGGCCGGAAAGCCGAGGCAGGCCGGGCCCGCATCCAGGTTGGCCACCAACGCACCGAGCAGCGCGACACCGAACGCGAACGCCGCCAGCGCCTTCAGCGCTCGGGTCGCACCATCGCGGCGGACCGCGGGCCGCTCGGCGCCCGCCAACCCGACGCACGCCCCGACGGCGAGAACGACCAGCAGGGCCATCGCCGTGCCGAAGTGCAGGACGACCGTGGTCGGCGGCAGCTCCAGCCACACGGTGACCGCACCGAGAAGCACCTGCACGACCAGCAGCAGGACGGCGAGGAGCGAGAGGACGCGCAGCGGACGGCGGACGGCGGCCCGTCTCGGCCACCAGGCCACCGTGGCCAAGGCGACGACGAGCAGGCTCACGGCCAGCGCGGCCAGCCGGTGGCCGTACTCGATGAGCGTGTCGAAGTCCATGGGCGGGATGAGCTGGCCGTTGCAGAGCGGCCAATCGTCGCCGCAGCCCATGCCGCTGCCGGTGATGCGGACGATCCCTCCGAAGATGATGAGGGCGTACGTGGCCACGGCGGCTACCGCGGCCAGCGTGCCCCAACCGCTCGTATCGTTGCGGGTCGGTTCGTTCATGAATCAATTGGCCTAAGTCGAGGCGGATACGTGCATCCCGACAGGAGGGCGGCAAGATAGAAGCGGGCCACAGGGGACGCCACGCCGGACGTGGGACGTCTCGCCCGAGAGATCGGACCGAGGGAAAGACCGAGGGCCGGCCGAGAGGCCGCCTGTCGCTGTTCGCCCTGCGGAAGCTCTGGCCGCTGGTGCGCCCGCACCGCGGGAAGGTCGCGATCGCCGGCGTCGCCCTCCTGTTCAGCACGGCGATCGGCCTCGCCTTCCCCCTCGTCGTCCGCTTTCTTCTGGACGCCGCGTTCGTCACCCGGAACCTGGTCAACCTCAACACGATCGCCGTCGGCCTGCTGATCCTGTTCGCGATCAAGGGCGTGCTCAACTTCCTGGAGGTCTACCTGCTCGGAGTGACGGGGGAGCAGGTGATCGTTCGACTCCGGACCGGGCTCTTCTCGCGGCTCCTTGATCTCTCGCCCGGCTTCTTCACGGAGCGAACGTCCGGCGAGCTGACCAGCCGCCTCACCTCGGACTGCTCCACGCTCCAAGCCGTCCTGGGCCATCAGGTGGCCGAGCTCTTCCGTCAGTTCCTGTACCTGGTGGGCGCGCTGACGCTGCTCGCCGCACTCCACCCCCAGCTGATGGTGACGACGGCCGCCGTCGCCCCGCTGGTCGTCATGATCGCCATATTCTTCGGGCGTTACGTCCGCCGGAAATCCACGGAAGTGCAGGACCGCCTCGCCGACGCCAACGCCGTCGCCGAGGAGGCCCTGGGGCAGATTCCGATCGTTCAGAGCTTCGTCCGGGAGAGCTGGGAGGCTGGTCGGTACGGCGCACGGATCGACGAGTCGCTGCAGGCCGCCATCAGTCGAGCATGGGCCCGGGGGCTGTTCTTCGGCGTCCTGGCCTTCGTCGCCTTCGGCGGGATCACGGCCGTGCTCTGGCAGGGAGGCCGGCTCGTTCTGGCCGGTCAGATCACGGCCGGCGAGCTCGTCTCCTTCCTGCTTTACGCCGTGCAGGTGGCGGCGGCGATCACGGCCCTGGCCTCCCTCTGGGGCTCGTACCAGCAGGCCCAGGGTGCCGCGATCAGGGTGTTCGATCTCATGGAAGAGCAGCCGGAGATCGCCGATCCGCCGGAGCCGGTACCGGTCCCCACGACGGCGATACCGGAGATCGTGTTCGAGGATGTGTGGTTCCGGTATGGGCCCGAGGAGCCCTGGGCGCTCCAGGGCGTGAGCGCGAGGCTTCGGCCGGGAGAGGTGGTGGCCCTCGTGGGGCCGAGCGGAGGCGGCAAGTCCACCGTCGCCGCCCTTCTCCTCCGCTTCTGGGACCCGACGCGCGGCCTCATCTCCTGGAGCGGCCGGGACATCCGGGAAGTCGCCCTGGCCGACCTGAGGGGGGCGATCGGCTTCGTGCCGCAGGAGCCCACGCTCTTCTCCGGCACCGTGTTCGAGAACATCGCGTACGGCCGGCCGGACGCGAGCCCCGAGGAGATCGAGGAGGCGGCTCGGGGGGCGCACGCCCACGAGTTCATCGAGCGCCTGCCCAACGAATACGAGACCCTGGTCGGCGAGAGAGGGGTGCGGCTGTCGGGCGGACAGCGGCAGCGACTGGCGATCGCCCGGGTCGTGCTCAAGGCGCCTCGCATCCTGATCCTGGACGAGGCGACCAGCAGCCTCGACACCGAGAGCGAGCAACTCGTCGAGGAGGCGCTCGGCGGCCTGATGGAGGGCCGGACGACGCTGATCATCGCCCACCGTCTTCGCACCGTGCAGCGGGCCGACCGGCTCCTCGTTCTGGAGCGCGGCTGCGTCATCGAGGAGGGCTCGCACGAAGAGCTGCTCCTCCAGGACGGGCTGTACTCGCGCCTGTACCGGGGCCAGCTGATCCTCGAGCCGGTCGTCTGACGAAGCCCGAAGAGGGCGGCCTCGCCGCGCCCATCACGCTGGCGGTCGTAGCCCTCACCTTCGCGACTGTGGCCCTCGCCCCGTCACCCCTGCGCGCCGCACAGGCCGAGACCGCCACGGACTCTTCCTCCCGCGCCGACACGCTGGAAGTGCGGCCCGATGTCAGGCTCGAAGACCTTCGGGTCACCGTGACCCGAACCACGGAGGAGTGGGCGCGGACGCCGTATGCCCTCTCCATCGTGGGAGAGCGGCAGATCCAGCGCGGAGCGCGGGCGCTCTCGCTCGACCAGGCTCTGCGCGGAATCCCGGGCGTCACCGTCCAGAACAGGCAGAACCTCTCGCTGGGCGACCGCCTGATCGTCCGGGGCGCCGGCGCCCGTGCGCAGTTCGGCGTGCGCGGAGTCATGATCATCGCCGACGGCATCCCCCTCACGATGCCCGATGGGCAGGCCGTCCTCAGCAATCTGGATCTCCTGGCGGCGGGCAGGGTCGAGGTCATCCGGGGCCCGGCTTCGTCGCTGTACGGGAACGCGGCCGGAGGCGTCATCAGCTTCCGAACCGAGGACTTCTCGCCCAGGCCGCTCCACGCCCAGGCCCAGGCCGCTTTCGGCAACTACGGGTTCGCGACCGGACGCCTGAAGCTCTCCGGCACGGCCGGCTCGACCGGGTACCTGGCCGACTTCGAGGCCAACAACTGGACCGGATTCCGCGAGTACAACCACGCGGACTTCACCCGTTTCCATCTCACCACGCGCACGTCACTCGGCGAGCGCTCCGAGCTCCGGGCGACCGGGAGCTACTTCTCCATGCCGTTCGCCGAGAACCCGAGCTCGCTGAACGAGGAGGATGCACGGCTTCGACCCACCTTCGTCCGGCCGTTCATCATTGCGCAGGGCGCCGGCAAGGCGGTCAAGCAGGGCCAATTCGGCCTCGCCTACTCGGGTGGCTTGGCGGAGACCGGCAAGCTCGAGCTCTCCGGTTGGGGGGTGCTGCGCGACGTGTGGAGCCCGATCCCGGGCCGGATCATCTCGCTGGGCCGGGGCTCGGGAGGACTGAGGGCCAGCTTCGCCGGAGGGACCCGGATCGGGAAGCTGCCGTTCACCTGGATGGCGGGCGCCGACCTCTCCTACTTGGGAGATGACCGCGATGAGTTCGAGAATCTCGGGGTGGATGAAGAGGGGGACCGAGCCCGGGAGGGCGACCTGTTGGTCGACCAGCGTGAGACGGTGGGGGCGCTGGGTCCGTTCGTCACGCTGACCCTGGCGCCGAGCGCCGCCGTGAGGATCACTGCCGGCGGCAGGTTCGACCTCTTCGACTTCCAGGTCGACGACCGCCTTCTCGAGGACGGCGACGATTCCAGCGAGCGGATGTTCACGCATTTCAGCCCGATGGTCGGGGTCGACGTAGCCGCCAACGATTGGCTCAACCTCTACGCCAACGTCGCGACCGCCTTCCAGACGCCCACGACCAGCGAGCTCTCGAACCAGCCGAGCGGCGAAGGCGGCTTCAACCCCCTGCTGGACCCGGAGACGACGGTGAGCTTCACGGTCGGCGCGAAAGGGATCGCGGCGGCGCCGCGGCTCAGCTACGACTTCTCGGTCTATGTGGCGGAGGTGAGAGACGCCATCCTGCCGTTCCAGGGACCGGGCGAGGAGGTGTTCTTCCGCAACGCGGGCGAGGTGACGCGCCGCGGGATCGAGGTGGGGACAGTCTGGACGGCCCTGACGGGGCTCGACGCTCGGCTATCCTACACGTATCAGCACTTCACCTTCGGCGAGTTCGAGACGATCGAGGGGGACTTCGAGGGCAACCGGGAGCCCGGCGTCCCGATCCACCAGCTGGATCTGGGGCTCTCCTACGCGCGTTCCGTCTGGCTGGCCGAGGGGCGGTTCCGCTGGGTGGACGCGTACCCCGTCAACGACGCGAACACGGCGTTCAACTGGTCGTACGGGGTGTTCGATCTGAGGCTCTCGGCGAGGGCGCCGCTCGGGGGTTGGGAGCTGCTGCCGTACGTGGGCGTCGACAACCTCTTCTCGGCACGCTACAACGGCTCGGTGGTGCCTAACGCCTTCGGGGAGCGCTACTACGAGCCGACCTCCGACGCCTCCCTGTACTTCGGGGTCTCCGTGGGACTCCCGTCTCCGATCCAGACGTCGGCGTCGGCCAACAGCGTCTCCTGAGTCTGAGGTCCGAGGTACTGCTTGCGAATCACCCCGTCGCGGTCGATGAGCAGCGTGAACGGAAAGCCGATCGCCCGGAAGTGCCGGACGACCTCGTCCGTCCCGGATACCCAGATCGGATAGTTGATCCCGAACTCGGACGCAAAGCTCCGGATGCTCTCCTCGGCTCCGGAGTCGACCGCGATGCTCACGACCGTAGCGCTCTGCTCCTCCAGCTCCGCCTGGAGCTCGACGAGCTCCGGGATCTCTCGCCGGCAGGGCGGACACCAGGTCCCCCAGAGGTTGAGGATCACGACCTGGCCGCGGTGATCCACCAGCGAGGCCGTCCCCCCGTCGAGCGTGGCAAACTCGGCCTCGGAAGCCGGCATGGAGAGCCACCGGGAATCGGCCGAGCCACCCTCGGCGCCCGCCGACCCCATGTAGCCGGCCGAGAACGCGACGACGAGCGCCGCGATACCAACCAACACGAAGCCGGCCCACAGGGCTCCCCTTATCCTACCCGATGTTCTCTCAGACACGATATGCCACGCTCATCTCGCTGACGGTTTGCTCACGGTCTTCCACGTTCGGCCGCCCATACCCGGCCCGGCACCGAAAGTGCAAAGCTAGCGGTGTCGACGGCGGCCTCACACGGCACCCTTGGAGCCGCCTGAAGCACGTAAGTAACAGTTCGACAAGGCGCTACGGTTCCCGATACCGCGACCTGAATGTGACGCTTCGTGGAAACCCGGGACCGTGGCCGAACGACTTGAAACGGGCATGGCGCCCCCTCATCCGGAATCGGACATGAAGGACTTTGACAGACATCACCCGGGTCTGACGGTCGAGCTGACGGGCTCGGAAGTCGACGTGAGCGAGGGCCCCAACCTGGATGTAGGCCCGATGCGCATCGACCATCTGCCGGCTCGAGTGCCGCCCAAGGCGCTCGTGCTCAGTGGCCTGGCGCTCGGAACGGCCGTCGTCGGCAGCGTTGTCTGGCCGGACTCGGCCGGCGAGTACTCGGCCCTCATCTGGCTCCTGGCCATCGTACCCGCCTTTCTTTTCGCCTACTACAAGGGCTGGCCGGGCGCCACGTCCGTCCTCATCTCGGCGATGATCCTCGTCGCGATCTTCGAAGTGGGCTCCTCTCTGCTGAGCACGGGAGAGGTCGCGTGGTGGATCGTCGGCGGGGTGACCGTGGTCCTCATCGCCGTGAGCCTGGGCGCCGGCCTCATATCGGAGGGGCATCGGCAGCAGACGTCCGAGGCCCTCAAGCTGGCATACGCGGACCCGTTGACGGGGCTGCCCAACCGGCGCGTGCTGCAGATGTTCCTGAGCCGCGAGTTCGCGGCCACCACGCGCGGCCGGCCGTGCTCGCTCGTGCTGCTCGACGTCGACCGCTTCAAGACCATCAACGACACTGAGGGGCATCAGGCCGGGGACGACGTGCTGCGCTCCGTCGCCCAGGCCCTGGAGGAGAACACGCGCGCCTCGGATCTGAGTGGGCGCTTCGGCGGCGATGAGTTCCTGACGCTTCTCCCCGGCGCGAACGTCCGCGGAGCGCTCGCCTTCGCCGAGCGGGTCAGAGAATCCATCGCCAGTCGCTTCGAGGACTCCGCCCTGCCGGTCACGGCCAGCATCGGCGTGGCGGTGTCCAACTCCTCTACCAAGAATGAAGACGATCTCCTGCAAGCTGCCGACATCGCGCTCTACTCGGCAAAGCGTGAGGGAGGCGACCAGGCCGTCATCGCCGGCCCATGGCCAATGAAGGAGGCTCAGCTGGACAGCTCCGATGAGGCCGAGGGATCGCTCGCCAGCTGAGGCGGCCGTTCCCCAGCTAGGCCGACTTTCGGCCCGGCGCTCGCCGATCCTGGCCACCCACCCTTTACACGGCGTCGCGTGCCCGGCGAGATTCGGGCCATGCGACTTCCACGACGACCCGCTGTCTCCACGTTCATTCGGACGCCGATCACCCTGGCTGCGACGGCCGCGTTGGCCATGGTCTGCGCGGCCTGTGCTCCCGAGGGCGGGGCAGACTCCCAGACACGCACGAGATCTGACTCCCCGGACTCCCCGTTCTCCGAGCTCCGCGAGCTCCCCTCTCCCGCCGCGGCGGGCGGCGTCACCCCGTACCTGTCGGCAGGCAGCGATGGCACCGTCCTGCTGAGCTGGCAGGAGCCGGCGGGCTCGGGACATGCCGTGCGCATGGCCCGTCTGAACGGCTCCACCTGGTCCGAGCCTCTCACGATCGCGACGGGCGACGACTTCTTCGTGAACTGGGCCGACTTCCCGTCGGTCATCGAGATGCCCGACGGATCGCTCGCCGCACACTGGCTGCAGCGCGAGGGGCCCGACACCTACGCGTACGGCGTCCGGATCGCCCGCTCCAGCGACGGCGGAGAGAGCTGGTCCTCGTCCCTGACGCCTCATCTGGACGGCACGCTGACCGAGCACGGCTTCGTGTCGCTCTTCCCCACGCCCGACGGATCACTGGCGGCCGTCTGGCTGGACGGCCGCGACTTCGCGCGGGCGGCGGCCGAAGGCGCGGATAGCGGAGCGCACCCCAACGACAGCTCGGCATCCGAGCCCCTCGACGCCGAGATGTCACTCCGCTACGCCGAGATCGACGAGGCGGACGAGATTCGGGCCGAAGCCCTGCTCGACGGCCGTACCTGTGACTGCTGCCAGACCTCGGCGGCTCTCACCTCCGCCGGTCCGATCGTCGTCTACCGCGACCGATCCGACGCCGAGATTCGGGACATCTCGGTCGTGCGGCGGCTCGACGGGCGCTGGACGGCCCCGGCGGTTCTGCATGAGGACGACTGGCACATCCCGGCCTGCCCAGTCAACGGACCGGCCGTCTCGGCCAGGGATGATCGATTGGCCGTGGCCTGGTACACGGCCGCCGGCGACGAGCCGAAGGTCTTCGTCAAGTTCTCCGAAGATGCTGGAGCCAGCTTCGGGGAGGCGTTTCGGGCGGACGAAGGCGAGCCGCTCGGACGCGTGGACATCGCCCTGCTGCCCGACGGGTCGGCGCTCGTTCTTTGGCTGGAGACCGCCGAGGAGGGAGCTCGGGTGACGGCTCGCCGGATCCGTGCCGACGGGGCGTCGAGCCAGGCCGAGACGGTCGCTCTTACCGACGTCAGCCGGTCCAGCGGCTTCCCGCGGATGCTCCTCCGCGGGACGGAGGTCGTTCTGGCGTGGACCGACGCGGCTGGAGAGGGCATCCTCCGCACCGCGATCGCGACGCTGCCCACCGAATAGCCGTCGAAGCGCCTACAACCAGGGCGCCGAACCCCGTTGCTACGCCGTGACCAGCTCCGGCTCGGGGCGGGCCTCCGGCTCCGGGGAACCCACCGCGGCCTCGCCGGCTTCGGCAGGCTCCGCCTCCTGCCGGCGCAGGTTACGCCGTAGGAAGGCCGCCAGGTCGTCCGTGAGCGAGTGCATCACCGGCACCATCACGAGGGTCAGGAAGGTCGCGAAGGTGAGCCCGGCGATCACCGCGATCGCCATCGGGCCCCACCAGGCCGCCTGCTCGCCGCCCCAGAAGATGTTGGGGTTCAGGCGGGTGAAGAGCCCCTTGAAGTCGAAGTTGAGGCCGATCGCCAGCGGCGTCAGCCCCATCACGGTCGTGATCGCCGTCAGCATCACGGGCCGGAAACGGGTGAGCCCTCCGACCACGAGCGATTCGTGCTCGCTCAGGCCGTCGCGCTTCCTCAGAATCCCGATGTAGTCGACCAGGACGATCGCGTTGTTCACGACGACGCCGGCGAGGCTGATCACGCCGACCCCGGTCATGATGACCCCGAACGGCATGCGGAAGACCAGGAGGCCGAGCAGCACGCCGACCGTCGAGAGCAGCACCGAGCTGAGGATGATCACCGGCCGGAAGACCGAGTCGAACTGCGAGACCAGGATCATGGCTATCAACATCAACGCCATGAGGAAGGCGCCGAAGAGGAACGCCTGCGACTCCTCCTGGTCTTCCTGCTGTCCGGTGTAGATGAGGGCGTAGCCGGGCGGCAGCGAGGCCTCGAAGCCGGCAAGCTCCGTCCGTACCTCGGCGAGCACCGCGTTGGCGTTGTACGCAGAACGCACATCGGCCGAGATCGTGGCGACCCGCTCCAGGTCCTTCCGGTTGATGCCGCTATAGCTCTCCTCGACCTGCCAGGTCGCCACCGATGAGAGCGGGATCTGACCGCCGTCCTCGGGGACCACCGTCAGATCTGCCAGCGCATCCAGGTTGTCGCGGTAGCGCTCCGCCAGGCGAACGACGATGTCGTACTCCTCTTCGCCGTACCGGAACTCGGAGACCTCGGTGCCGTTGATCGCGCTCCGGATCGTCGCTCCCACTTCGGCCGTGCTGAGGCCGAACAGGGCGGCCCGCTCCCGGTCGACCTCGATCCTCAGCTCGGGCCGCGCGTCCGCCAGGTCGCTCTCCAGCCCCTCCAGCTTGCGCGCCACCGGGGCGTTGGCGAGCAGACGGTACGCTTCGTCGGCGAGAGCCTCGAGCACCCGGTCGTCCTCTCCGGAAAGCTCGATGTTCACCGGAGGGCCCGAACCCGGCCCGTCCTGGGGCTTCTCGACCGTGATCTCGGCCCCGGCCACCCGCTGCCCCACTGTGTTGCGCATCAGCTCCAGCGACTCGAAGGAGTCGCGCTCACGAACCTCGAAGTCGACGAAGTTCACGGCGATCGTGCCCTCGTTCGATCCGCCGCCGCGGTTCCCGCCGGAGCCGACCGTGGAGACGACGGACTCGAAGTCGCCGGTGACCGGCAGCGCCGCGAGCTCGCGCTCCACGAGCTTCACGACCTCATCGGTGGCCTCGGCGCGCGTGCCCGGCGGCATCTCGATCTGCACGTAGACCGTCTCGGGCGGGATGTCTTCCGGGAAGAACTCGATCCCGGCGTTGAACATGCCGAACAGCAGGAACGAGCCGACGAGCACGCCGCCCATGCCGGCCATGACCCGTCCCCGGTGACCCAGCGACCAGCGCAGCAGGATCTCGTAACGGCGGAGCACGGCCGGCAGAGCGGTCGCCTGGAACCAGTGGCCGATCGGGCGCAGTGCCCAGCGGTGGACGGCCCAGAGCAGACCCGCGGTCACGGTCAGCAGGACGGCCGCGAGCGCGTTGCTGGCGAGCGCGATAAGGAACGCGATCACAGCCGCGCCGATCAGCGTCCACTTGGCCACCGGCGTGAGGCCGGGCGCCTTCTCCCCGTCCAGCTGCATGAAGAGCGAGCAGATCGTCGGGTTCACGACCACAGCCACGAACAAGGAGGCGCTGAGCGTGATGATCAGGGTCATCGGGAGGTACGCCATGAACTCGCCGATGATGCCGGGCCAGAAGGTCATGGGCGCGAACGCCGCCAGGGTCGTCGCCGTCGCCGCGATCACCGGCATCGCGACCTCGGCCGTCCCGTACTTCGCGGCCTTCTTTCGATCGTGGCCCTGCTCCATGAAGCGGTAGGTGTTCTCCACCACGACGATCGCGTTGTCGACCAGCATCCCGAGCGCGAGAATCAGGCTGAACAGCACGACCATGTTCATCGAGAAGCCGATCAGCTGCATGATGCTGAAGGAGAGCAGCATCGAGAGCGGGATGGCGATCCCGACGAACGACGCGTTCGCGACGCCGAGGAAGAAGAGCAGTACGGCGACCACCAGGATGAGCCCCGAGACGATGTTGTTCTCGAGGTTCGAGACCATCTTCCGGATCTCCTCGGACTGATCGGAGGTGATCTTCACCACCGTCGTCGCGGGAAAGCCGGCCTCGGAATCCTCGATCGCCTGCTTCACGGCGTCCGAGGTCTCGATGATGTTCTCCCCCGTGCGCTTGACGATGCCCAGCGTGACGACCGAATTCCCGTCCAGGCGGGCGAAGCTGTCCTGCTCCTTGAAGCCGAACTCCACCTCGGCGATGTCGCGCACGTAGACGGGCCGGTCGCCCGGCGACCAGACGACGATGTCTTCGATCAGGCGGGTGTCCTCGAATTCACCGGGCACGCGCACCAGATACTCGCGCTCGCCCACGTCGATCGTGCCGCCCGGGATGGTGAGGTTCTCCTCGCGGATCACCTCGATCACATCGTCGAAGGCCAGGCCGTAGAACTGGAGCTTCGCCAGGTCCACGTTCACCTGGACCTCCCGCTCCAGGCCGCCCGAGAGCGTGACCTCGAGCACGGAGGGGATGATCTCGATCCGGTCCTGCAGATCCTCCGCCACCTCCTTGAGGCGCCGCAGGCTGTACTCGCCCGAGACGTTCACCTGCATGATCGGGAACTCGGAGAGGTTGAACTCCAGGATCATCGGCTCGTCGGCCGTCGCCGGGATCTCCGGCTTGGCGATGTCCACCTTCTCGCGAACGAGCTGGAGCGCCTCCGTCATGTCCATCCCGGCCGTAAACTCGATCAGGATGCTCGAGTAGCCCTCGACCGAGGTCGACGTGATCTCCTGGGCGTCGGCGATCTCGTTCAGCTCCTCCTCGAGCGGACGCGTGATCAGGGTCTCGATGTCCTCGGGGGCCACGCCGGAGTAGGAGGTGTTCACCGCCACGAAAGGCACCGTGATCTCCGGCATCGACTCCTTGGGGATGCGGATATAGGAGACCAGGCCGCCCAGGATGATGATGGCCGTGAGGACGAGCACGCTCGTCGGATGATCCACGGCGAGCGAGGTCAGCCAGAACTGCTTGTAGCGCTTCGCTTCGGACGTGTGGCCGGTTCGGTCAGACTCGTCCGTGTGCTCCGGCGGACCCACGCCGTTGCCGCCGGCGCCGTTGTTCTTCCCGGCGCCGGTGGGAGGGGTTTTCGGATCGGTCACTCTTCAGCCCGATCCGAGTTGCCGATGAGCCGCACCCGGTCGCCGGCATCCACCTGCTGCTGGCCGCGGACGATGACCCGGTCGCCGGGCTCGATGCCGGCCTCGACGACGACCGCGTTGGCCGCCGACGGTCCCAGCACCGCCTGCCGGGCCTCCGCCTCCAGCTCGCCCTCGATCTCGGTGACGACGAGGATCTGGTAACCGTCCTCGACGCGGAGCAGCGCGTCCTGAGGGATCACAAGGACGTTCTGGAGCGCCCGCGTCGGGAGCTCGACGCCGGCCACCATCTGTGGCTTGATCAAGTTGTCCGGGTTGTCGAGCAGGATCTCGATCTCGAACGTGCGGCTCCTGGGATCCACCGCCGTCGCCACGAAGGAGATCTCGCCCTCGAAGACGCGGCCCGGATAAAGATCCAGCCTGACCTGCGCCATGCCGCCGGTCATGACGTCGGCGGCATACCGCTCGGGCACGCCTCCCACGACCTTGACGCGACTCGCGTCGATGATGCGGCCGACCTCGTCGCCCGGACCCACCATCTCGCCGGCATCCACGTACCGGGCATCGAAGACGCCGGAGACCGGCGCGCGCAGCGTCGTGTGGTCGAGCCGCGCTCGGAGCGCTTCCGCCCGCGCCTCGGCAGCCTCCGCCTGGGCTTCGGCGGTCACGAACTCGGCCTCCGTGCCGATCCCCTCATCGCGGAAGAGACGCCGCCGGCGCTCGTAGTTGTCCCGGGCCGCCTTGGTGGCCGCTTCCGCCTCCGCCACCTGCGCGGCGAGCACCCGGTCGTCGATCTTCGCCAGGGCCTGCCCCGCGCGCACGCGCTGACCCTTCTCCACGAAGAAGCGTCTGATAACGCCGCTCTCCTCGGCGCTCACCGTGATGTCGTGCAGCGCCTCCACGGCGCCGATCAGCCGAACCGTGGACGCGAAGTCGGAGGGCTGCACCTCGACCACCTCCACGTTGACGGTCCGGCGGTACGCCTCGTCGGCGGGCGAATCCTGGGCGGGCTCCTCCGCCACGCCCGTGCGGCACGCGGTGGCGGCTAGCCCCACCACCCCGAGGGCGAGGACCACCGCCACCCACCGTAAAGGCATCGGCCCGCTGGTCCATCGACTCTCTCTCCCGGTAATCCCGGTCACTCGCTCTATGATCGACATATCTCCCGTTTCCCTTCTATCGTCCCAACCCTTCAGCCCACTCACCTTCATCTCACTCATGCGTCCCATCTACCGCCACCTCACGCGTCTCGTTTGCCGCCCCCGTTGGGGCTGACATCGCGGGTTCCGTTTGAGCCGGCCGCGCTGGAGCCGGCCACAGTGCGACCCGCTTCCTTCGAGATGCCCGCATGCTCCTGCTCGTCACGGGGCCGAAGACCATCGCGCAGGAACTCTCCGAACAGCTCGAACAGCTTCTCGGCCGTGAGGCCTGCGGTACCCCACTCGTGGTCTTCCGCGCACGTGCACTCGCCCCCGTCCTTACATCCGCACGAGCACTCGCAGGTGACGTCACAGGCGAGCGACAGGGTCGCCAGACCGTGCAATGAGCTCCACAGATAGAGCGCCACGAGGTCCGGATCCGCCGCCCGGATCTCTCCCGCGGCGATCGCGTCGGCCACGGCCTCCCGCAGGATCAGGCGACCGCCCTCTCCGGGCAGATCTTCGATCTCCCTCCGATCCTCGGGCTGAATCGTGAACATGATCTTGAAGTACTGCTCGTTCTCACGGGCGAACCGCAGGTACGCAGAGCCGAGCGCATACAACCGCTCGAACCCGCCGCTCGGAACGCCATCCACCGCGCGCCACATATCACTCTCGAAGCGCCGGAAGCCGCGGGCCACCACCCGGTCGACCAGCGCCTGCTTGTTCTCGACGTAGTTGTACAGCGCCGTCGCGCTCAGCCCGACGCGAGCCCCGATGGCCCGCATCGAGAGCGCTTCGAGTCCCTCCTCCGCCAACACATCCCTGGCGGCATCCAGGATCGCCGCCTCGGTCTCGGCGGCGCGCTGTGGATCTGCGACTTTCGGCATCAAGCCCTCGTCTTCTCCGCGGGAAGCCAATGGACTGCACCACCGGTTCCCATAACCATGACTACGGTATCGGGGAGCGCTGAGTTTCCGTGCTTCCCTCCCGCATTAACATCGTTAAGTTAACGCTGTTAAGTTAACGCTGTCAAGGAGTGGCCTCAGGGAACGGCTGAAACGGGAGGGGCGGTTTGGGTTCGAGGGGGAGCAGCCCTAGGAGGCTTTGAGGGCGGGCGCGGCTCGGCCGAGCCTTTCATTCGCTTCCGGGGTGGAGAGCGCCTCGTTCATGGCGCGGTGCCCCTCGTCCACGAGGTAGTCGTTGAACTCGAAGTCGAAGGCGGGGATGTGGGTGGCGGCTGGGCGAACGAGGGTGAGCGGAGGCCCCGACCACCGCTCCAGCACGCCGCGGCGGCGGGCGCCCGATACGATCCCGAACACGCGCTCGTTGATCGCCAGCATACCCTCGTCGATCAGGTCCGCCGGATCGTCTCCCACCCCCTCCGTCGTGGCGTCCACGGCCAAGATCCACGTGGCACCGAGCGCAGCGGCCCGCCGGAGGGCGAAAGTATCCAGGATGCCGCCGTCGATGAAGAAGGATCCACCGATCTCGACCGGGGCATAGAAGGTGGGCACCGCGGAGGAGGCCCAGACGGCGTCCAGGAGATCGGCCGTCGGGTCCACCTCCTCCTCGCCGACGGGGGTCCCGAACCACTTCATCTCGCCGGTCCCGAGGTTCACGGCGTTCACCTGGAGCGGGATCTCGAGCTCCTGGAAGGTCCTCGCCGGGATCAGGCGCTCCATGTACTCGCGCAGCACGCCGCCGCGAAAGAGCGCCGGGCGGCGAACGCCGTTCAGGAGGAGCACCCGGCGGTCGAGCGCCGCGATCTCCTTCCGGACCACGGACCGGGCGGCCCGTTCCACGAACGTCCAGTCGGCACCGGCCGCCGCAGCGGCACCTACGAGCGCGCCGATGCTCGTCCCGACGATCAGGTCGGGACGCAGGCCTCGCTCAAGGAGCGCCCGCCAGGCTCCCACGTGCACGAGACCACGGAGCCCGCCCCCGCTGAGGACGAGGACCATGCGCTCCGCGCCCCCGCCGGCGTTCGGCTCAGCGGGCTTCAAGAAGCGTCGGGCTGCGCTCGCGCCCACTTCACGCACTCGAGACAAGAGGCTCTTGCTCACGGGTCAGTGACTCCCGATCACGGTTCCCTACCCTGGTCACGCTCGTACATGATCTCTCCGGCCGCCCAGGCTGTGTCCACCGTGTAGGCTCGCAGCGTGGTCTCCACATCCACTCGCTTCTCCGGGTACCAGCCTCCATCGGGAGTACCCTATAGCGTTTGTCTGGTTACCGCGTCGTAGATGCCGAGGATCGGACTCGCCGGATACCACGAAGCGTTCGTTCCCTGCCGGTCGCTCCCGAAGGAGAGGAGCACGCCTGCCTTAATCATGCGCCCTCCTGCTCTGGCTTGGCGTCAGCCGAGGGATCTGGTGCGCACTGGTCACCGTACCCACCGCCACCCGGGGTTCGCACGCTCAGCACGTCTCCGGACTCCAGATCAAAGCAGACCTTGCCCGGAAGCGTCCTCTCCGCCTCACTTCGAATCAGCACGTTGTGTCCGGGCTGCCCGTTCGCCCCACCATCCAAGCCGTAGGGCCCCAGCCGGCGCCGGTCCGAGAGGACGCAGGCCCGCGCGGGCGCCAGCACCTGGAGATCTCGCCGCGCCCCGTCGCCCCCGCCGTGCCTCCCTTCCCCACCCGAGCCACGACGCACGTCGTACCGTAGCACGCGCAACGGATAGGCGTACTCGAGCGCTTCGGCCGGCGTGTTGAGCGTGTTGGTCATGTGGGTGTGGGTGGCGCTGGCACCATCGGAGCCGGGACTCGCACCTGCTCCTCCTGCAATCGTCTCGTAGTAGGCGAAGGGCCGACCGCGGGCCGCGTCCCACCCTCCGATCGTCACGTTGTTCATCGTACCCTGACTTGCCGCCGGTACTCGGTCCGGTAGCGCCTGCGCGAGCGCCCCGAGGATCACGTCCGTGATCCGCTGGGAGGTCTCGACGTTTCCGGCCGCCACGGCCGCGGGCGTTCGGGGGTTCACGACCGTGCCCTCGGGTGCGCTGACGTGAATCGGCCTGAGAATCCCTCCGTTCGACGGAACCTCCTCGCCGATCAGCGCCCGAAACACGTAGTAGGTGGCCGAAACGGCCACGGCGTACGGCGCGTTCACGCTGCTTGGCCGCTGCGGGCTCGTCCCGGTGAAATCCACCTCGGCCTCGTCGCCGCGGATCGTCACCGTCGCGACGATCGGAACCGGCTCCTCGCTCACGCCATCGTCGTCCAGGGCATCCTCGAAGCGGTACCGGCCATCCGGCACGGAGGCCAGGAAGCGGCGGGTCACCCGCTCGGAGTAGTCGGCCAACTCGCCCATATAGTGCAGGATCTCCTCGGCTCCGTACCGGGCGCACATCTCCGTTAGCCGGAGCTCGCCCCGGCGGATAGACGCCGCCTGCGCCCTCAGGTCCCCCTCCCTCTCTTCCGGAGTCCGAACGCTCTCGAGGATGAAATCCAGCACCTCCAACTGCAGCGTGCCTCCGCGCACGAGGAGCTGTGGAGCGATCACGACCCCCTCCTCGGAAAGCTCGGAAGCGAGCCCCATCGATCCCGGGGTCCGGCCGCCGACATCAGCGTGGTGAGCGCGGTTCGCCACGAAGCCGAGCAGACGGCCGCCCGCGCTCGTGAACACCGGGGCGACCAGCGTGATATCCGGCAGGTGCGACCCGCCCCGATACGGGTCGTTCAGGATAGCGACGTCTCCGGGGCCCAGCTCCAGCTCCTCGACGCAGCTCGCGACCGAGAGCGGCATGGCGCCGAGGTGAACTGGAATGTGGGCGGCCAGAGCCGCCATCTCGGCGCCGGGGTCGAACAGGGCGCAGGAGTAATCGCGCCGCTCCTTGATGTTGGGCGATAAGGCGGATCGCTGAAGCACCGCGCCCATCTCCTCCGCGACGGAAGCCAAGAGATGGCGATATACCTCGAGGCGCACCGGATCCGTGGGGCCGGCGACCCTATCCGGCACGCTCACGGCGCAGCTCCCTCACCAGCTGCCCGGCCCACTTCGATGAGGAGGTTGCCGTATTCGTCGACCGCCGCTTGCTCGGCCACGCCGAGCCAGACCGTCGTGTCTTCCGAGACCACCACGGCAGGCCCCGCGAACTGATGGCCGGGCCGGAGACTCTCGTGCCCGAAAATCGGGGTATCGAGCACCTCGAGACCGCCGCAGTCGCCGTCCGGCAACCCCGGCATCAGGCCGACGACCACCGGCCGCCGCTCCAGCTCTCGCGGGCTGAGTTCCTCGGCAAGGTCCGTCATTGGCTGAAGCTCCGGGACCTCCACACGGCCACTGGCTCGGAGGCGGATGTTCACGATCTCGACGGGTGCGCTCTGGTCCGAGTGCCCGTAAAGACGCTCGTGCTCGGCGTGGAAGCGACCCAGAAAACCCTCCTCCAGAGGGACGGCGATCTCGAACGCCTGGCCCTCGTATCGAATATCGAGGCTCGGCCGAAGGTCCATCAGATCCTCAGACACTCCCTCGGCGGCAATCGCGTTCCGCCCCTGCGCCTCCAGCTCGCCTGCAGCCGCGGCCAACTCCTCGAACGGTGTGTCGCCCCGGCGCATGATCGTCTGCACGTAGTCCTTGACGACGTCCGCGGTCAGCATGCCGAACGCGGAAAGCACGGAAGCGGAGGGCGGCACAAACACTCTCGCGATGCCGAGCGTTCGGGCCAGATCGCAGGCGTGCAGCCCTCCGGCCCCACCGAAGGAGACGAGCGAGAAGTCCTGCGGGTCGTGCCCGCGCTCCACCGAGATCGCCCGGAGCGCCCTCTCCATTCGGGCGTTCGCGACCCGGACGACACCCAGCGCCGCATGGCGCGCCACCTCCGCTTCGTCGCGGCTCGCGATCCCACCGCTCGCGGCCCCGAGACCGGCAGCTTCCCCGAGTCGAGCCAGCGCCTCGTGGGCCTCCTCCTCGTCGAGCCGGTACGTCCCCCCGAGGAACCGGTCGGGCGGGAGCCTTCCCAGCACGACGTTGGCATCGGTCACCGTCGGTTCGCGGCCGCCTCGCCCGTAGCAGACCGGGCCGGGTTCGGCTCCCGCGCTCTCGGGGCCCACCCGCAGCGCTCCGCCAGCGTCCACGCGGGCGATGGAGCCGCCGCCCGAGCCGACCGTGTGGATGTCCACGATCGGAACCCGCACGGGGAGTCCGGCCACCACCCCCTCGGAGGTCGCGGGGATACCTCCATCGAGAAGCGCGACGTCCGTGGACGTTCCGCCCATGTCGAAGCCGATGACCCGGTCCGTCCCGGCCTGCCTGGCAACGTGCAGTGCGCCGACGACGCCGGCCGCGGGACCCGAGAGGATGGAGCGAACAGCCTCGCGCCGCGCGACCTCGACCCCGGCGCTCCCTCCGTTGGACAGCATCACACGCAGCTTCTCGGCAGGCAGCCTTTCCTCGAGGCGCGCCAGGTACCGGTCCAGAATCGGAGCGACGTAGGCGTTCATGGCCGTCGTGCTCGCCCGTTCGTACTCTCGGAACTCGGGCAGCACCTCGGTGGAGAGCGACACGTGCAGCCCAGCTTCGCGGAGCGCCTCGCCGACCCTCTGCTCGTGTTCGGGGCGTACGAAGGAGAAGAGAAAGCAGACGGCCACGGACTCGATCTCGAGGCGCCGCAGCGTCTCCACCAGCGGTGCGATGGCCGCCTCGTCCAGCGGCTCCAGTACCTCACCGTCATGGGCGACGCGCTCGGTCAGCTCGAAGGAGAGCTCCTCGGGGACAAGCGGCGGGGGTCTCCGTGACTCGAAGTCGAACAAATCCGGCCGGTCCTGGCGGCCGATGGCCAGCAGGTCGCGAAAGCCAGCCGTCGCTATGAACGCTGTCCGGGCGCCCTTCCGCTCCAGAACCGCGTTGGTGGCCACGGTCGAGCCGTGCACGATCTCGTCGGGGGTCGAGTCCGCGGCCCCGAGGTCACCAAGGAAGAGATCCAGCCCCTCGAGCACCGCCCGCGAGGGATCGTCGGGCGTCGAGAAGACCTTGCGGCGGCGAATCCTGCCGTCTCCATCGATAGCGGCCAGGTCCGTGAACGTCCCTCCGACGTCGATCCCCATGCGCAGCGGTTCACCCTGCATCACTGGCGCGCTCACGGTCCGCGGCTTTGACTCGTTTCACTCACGGGGCAGATAATACGCGCTCGCTCCGGACGCCCACAGCACCCCGGCATGCGAGGTGGCCTGGAGCGTCGCTGCCCGCTCATGAGCCTTCCGACAGGAAGACGACGAAGATGACGAAGATGACGATGCGGACGCCCGAGGATTTCGGCTTCCTGGCGGTCGTGTATTCGCACGGCTGGTATCAGTGCCCGCCCTTCCACTGGGATGCGGAGGAGAAGACGCTGACCCGCGTCGCGCGCGACGCCACCGGCCAGCCGGTGGTTCTCCGGATCCGGGAGCCTCGGCGGGGCACCCTCGAGATCCAGGCGGACGTCGAGGGGAAGCTCACGGATGCGGACCGGCGGAAGCTCCGGTCCGACGTTCGGCAGATGCTCCAGCTGGACCGGGAGATCGCCGGCTTCCACGACCTCTGCCGCCGGCACGAGCACCTGGCGGCCATTCCGGAGCTCGGGGCCGGGCGTTTCCTGCGCTGCCCCTCCGTCTGGGAAGAGCTCGTCAAATCCATCTGCGGCACGAACGTCCAGTGGTCGCAGGCCGTCAGGATGATCTCCCGCGTCGCCGAGCTCGGCGAGCCGGTCGAAGGCTACCACGCCTGGCCGACGCCCGAACGCATCGCCGAGGCGGGGGAAGAAACGCTGCGGGAGCAGTGCCGTCTCGGGTACCGGGCCCCCTACATCATCGAGCTGGCCGCCTCGCTTAGGGACGGAAGCCTGGACCTCGGCCCGATCGAGCGCGGGGAGCTGGAGGGGCCGGACCTCCGAAAAGCCTTCTTGGCCGTCAAAGGCGTCGGCCCCGCGACCGCGGACTATCTGATGATCCTCAACGGCGTCGCGGACCGGCTGTCGATAGACAGCGCCGTTTACGCGTTCGTGAAGGATCGCCACTTCGGGGGCCGCCGACCGTCGGCAGCCGAGATCGAGCAGCTCTACGAGCCGTACGGCGAGTGGCGGGCGCTCGCCTACTGGTTCGAGGCCATGCAGGAGTACTGGTGGGGTCCGGCCGGCTTCGACTTCGTGCCGGACCCCGGTCGAGAGTGACGTCGCTTGATGTCCGTTCCGCTCTCAGGCAGCCCGGACTAGAGCTACGGCGTTTCGTACACCACACCGCTGGGCCGGAGAACGAGTCTCAGCCGGCGGTTGTCCGCGCGGCCCTCCGCCGTGCTGTTGGACGCCACCGGATCGTTGGCGGCGCGGCCGATCGCCCAGAAGCGAGCGTCGGACAATCCCTCGCCGACGAAGAACCTCACCGCTAGGGCCGCCCGGGCGGCGGAGAGCTCCCAGTTGGTCGGGTAGCGCTGGGCCAGGTTGCCGATCGGGTTTTGGCTGTCGGTGTAACCGGTCACGAACACGAAGTAGTCGTTCCCCTTCAGGTACTCCACCAACTTCATGCCGAACGCGCGCTCGTCCGTCTTCAGCTGAAGCGAGCCGGACTCGAACAGGAGGTCGGCGGGCAGCTCGATCTCGATCCCGTTTCGGAGAAGCTGCATGTCCAGCGAGGCGGTCTCCATCTCGGTTGCGAAGAGATTCTGGAGGCTGTCGTATTCGGCCTCCAACTGGACGTTGGCGGTTTGGAGGGAATCGCCGCGGGCGACGGACGCATCGTACGATTTCTTCGAGGCGCAGGCACTCAGGTTCGTGAGCGCCAGCACCACCACGATCACGTAGGGTACCGCTCGGGTCAGGGCGCGCATGGGGTCGGTTCCTTTCATTCGTGTGCAGGGGACGCCGCAGCTTAGCCGGACTGCCCCGTGCCCGGCAAGACAAGTCTCCCGCTGTTTTTCACGTAGAGACGAGCGAGCCGTTATACAACCAACGACATTAGGCCAGCAGCATACCACCAACGATCTTCCTGGCGGAGTCGGAAAGAGGGGCGGGAGATGGGAAGGGAGTCGCGGACCGCAGGCGGTGATGGAGTCCTGATGGTAGCGAAGCAGGCAGGAGCGCCCCGCCGACGGACGCTCATCGCGGCGTTCGCCGCCGTCTACGTGATCTGGGGTTCGACATACCTCGCCATCCGCTTCGCGATCGAGACGCTTCCCCCATTCCTCATGGCGGGCGTCCGGTTCGTGATCGCCGGCGGCATCCTCTACGCGGTCGCCCGTGCTCTCGGAGCCGGCCGGCCCCAGCGCTTGCACTGGCGATCCGCCGGCATCATCGGCGGGCTCCTCCTGCTGGGCGGGAACGGGGGCGTGGTCTGGGCCGAGCAGACGGTGCCCTCCGGACTCACGGCGCTCATCGTGGCGATCGTGCCGCTCTGGATGGTTCTGCTCGATTGGCTGCGTGGGTCGGGCTCCCGGCCCGGACTCGGGATGGCGGTGGGCCTCCTCCTCGGTTTCGTGGGCGTCGGGTTCCTGGTCGGACCGGGAGGTCTCGGCGGCGGAGAGAGGATCGATCCCATCGGCGCCGGTGTCGTCGTTCTCGCCTCCCTGCTGTGGGCGATCGGATCGCTCTACTCCCGGAAGGCCGAGCTTCCAGCCTCTCAAACCCTCGCCACGGGCATGGAGATGTTCGCCGGCGGGGTCCTCCTTCTCGCCGTCGCCGCCGGCACGGGCGAGCTGGGCCGATTCGATCCGTCCGCCGTCTCCGCCCGGTCGCTGTGGGCGCTTGCCTATCTGATCGTCTTCGGGGCGATCGTCGCCTTCAGCGCCTACGTGTGGCTGCTGCAGAAGACGACGCCGGCTCGCGCCGCGACCTACGCGTACGTGAATCCGGTGGTGGCCGTGGCTCTCGGGTGGGCGCTGGCCAGCGAGCCCCTGAGTCCGCGCATCCTCGTCGCCGGCGCCATGATCGTCGCCGCCGTGGTCCTCATCGTTGGAAGGCCGGTCCGGCGGCGAGCGGTTATCCCGGAGGCTTCTCGCGCAGCCCCAGCCCTACAGGACGCGAGCTAGCGTCCTTACGGCGAGGCCGAGGGTCACGAGCAGTACGACGATCCCGGCGACGTTCATCCAGCGACCGTTCGCCCACCTCCCCATCCGTTCCCGGTCGTTGACCACGACCAACAGGAAGAGGGCGACGGCGGGAAGCAGAAGGCCGTTCGCCACCTGGGCGAAGAGGATGAGCGGGACCGGACGAAAGCCGGCCGCGGCGAAGGCGGCACCGATTCCGAGCACCCCGATCCAGATCGCGCGCGGTCGCCTGCCACGAATCGACGGGTCCCAGCCCAGCGTCCCGGCAGCCGCGTAGGCCGCGGCCAGCGGCGCGGTGACGGCGGAGGAAAGGCCCGCCGCGAGTAGCCCGCCCGCGAACAAGACGCGCGCCCAGCCGCCGAGCAGCGGCTCGAGCTGGACGGCCATGTCAGCGGCGTTACCGATCGGCGCTCCCCGTGCGCCGCCGGCCGCCGTGACGACGATCGCCATGCTGACGATCCCTCCGAGAACGATGGAGAAGGCAGCATCCCGGCGAGCCGCCGGCAGCTCCTCCGGACCCGACCAACGCTTCCCCACGGCCGTGGCGTGGAGGAAGAGGTTGTACGGCACGACCGTCGTCCCGATCAGCGCGACGACGAGGAGGAGGCCTCGGCCGCTCGGGAGACGAGGCACGAGCAGTCCGCCCAGCAGCTCGCCCGGAGGCGGCGCCAGCATCACCGCCGTCGAGAGGAAGGTGATCGCCATCACCGCCACGAGCACCACGAGGACGCGCTCGACCACCCGGTACCGGCCGGTCCACAGCAGGCCGAAAGCCCCCGCGGCCAGAACGAGCGCGGCCCCGCGACCCGGCAGGCCGAAGAGGGCCTCCGCGCCCAGCGCGCCGCCGGCCAGGTTGCCGGCCTCGAAGGCCGCGTTCCCCACCGCGATCGCCGACAGGACCAGCCCGACCGCAAGGAGTCGGGAGAGGGGACGGATGAAGCGCTCGCGAATCGCCTCGCCCAAACCCGCTCCGGTCACCAGCCCGAGCCGGGCCGCCATCTCCTGAAGAACCAACGTGGCCAACACGGAGAACAGGAGCGCCCACAGCAGCGTCACGCCGTGCTCGGCCCCGGCCAGCGTCGCCGTCGTCACCGTCCCGGGCCCGATGAACGCCGCCGCGATCACCGCTCCCGGGCCGATGTTACGCCAGAACCGCCCGAGCCTCATGGCACGACCTTCCGCTCCGTCGCTCACTCCTTCACTTCAAGCCTCCAACCGACGGCTACTATATAGGAGGCGAGTGGGAGGTTGAGCGAGACGACGGGTTCCTGCACTTCCCCGACACCGTGCTCGCGGGAGCTCGCGTCATCGAGCTGGGCGAAGATCCCTTCACGATGGGCTACCGGGTGGTGTCCGTGGCAGAAGAGGCGGTCGCGGCCGAGGGCACCGGGTTCATCGTCTCCTTCGACTACCGGGCACGGGCGAAGGCACCGGTCCTCGACGTCGTACGACGCGCGATCCTGACGATGGACCCGAAACTCGGTAGGACGCCCGCCGGGGACAGCTAGCCGGGCGCCGTCCGGCGGTGTGGAGAGGCGCCCGGGAGCTCTATTCCTGGCAGGCAATGAGAAAGGCCCGGTTTCCCGGGCCCCTCAACTCTTCGACGTCACTCGTTCGAGGTTGGTGCCCCCCTCATGTCCGCGTGGTCGCCGGCATGAACGAGGGGGCTCGATTACGCGGCGGACGGGTGGATCGCCACCTGCACATCTTCGCACTCGTATGGGCCGTCCCCCAGGTCAAATGAAGACTCGGGCGTGCACCCACCCGCGAAACTGTTAATCTGGGCCGGCATGAACTCTGGGTCCTTCGGACCGTGGCAGCGGACGACGAGGTGCACCTCGGCCCCCTCGGGATCGGTGAGCTCGCCAAACAGCTCGCCACCGCCGTCATTGGCTTTAACGCGTCCACTGAACGAGGCTGTCCCGGATCCGCCAGCGACCTGTCCGGCGACGAATCGGACAGCGTCAAACGCACCGCCATCGTTACCGGCATCGCCATCGTTGAAGACCACGGCCCAGACTGTATACGTGTTTCCCGGCGTCAGTCCAGTCGTCTGGAGTTTGATATCGATGCCGTTCTCGGTTCGGTTGATCCGGGAGTCACCGACGTCCAAGCTGAAGTCGGCAAATGGGTGGACGTCCGCGGTCGTCTTTTGGACCGCGGCAAAGCTTAGACCGGCAATCTCGGGGGTTTGTCCCGGCTCCACGGGCGTGTCCGAACAGGCAGCGGCCACGACCAGGAAAACCAATGCTGCTTGGGTGGCAAGACGACGCTCCATCGTACACCTCCGGCTGGTTGATCGAGATCCGACGAGTTGGCGCGACGCCCCCCGCCGACAGCTTCGTTGGTTAAAGAGGCGCAAAAACCGGCGGAATCGGCTCACGGCGGTGCAGGTATGCGGGCTCTGCGACGTCAGTCGCGGAGCTTGTCGGCCGAAGCGGCGAGTTTGTGGATGACGACCCGCCGTCTATGTTTCTCGGGCTCTCAAACGACCGGCCGCCCATGTACGCAGTGTGCAGTCATGGAGACAGACCCCGACATCAGCGGGCTATGGCTGAAGGCGAGAAGCGGCGATCCTGGTGCCTTGGATCAGGTCGTGCCACTCGTCTACGAGGAGCTCCGCATCCTCGCGCACGCTCGGCTGACGGGAGAGCGCTCCGATCACACGCTCAACACGACGGCCCTCGTGCACGAGGCGTATCTGCGGCTCCTCGACGTCCACGAAGTGGACTTCCGCGACCGGGCTCACTTTCTCGCGCTTGCCTCTCGGATGATGAGGCGGGTACTCGTCGACTACGCCCGCCGTAGCGGTGCCGCCAAGCGTGGAGGTGGCTGGGTCAAGGTCCAGTTCCAGGATGAGCGGCTCTTGGCTGGACCGAGCGCTTTGGCCATCGAGGAGCTCGACCGCGCCCTCACGCGCCTGGAGGAGGTGAGCCCCCGGCGCAGCCAGCTTCTCGAGCAGCGCTACTTCGGCGGCCTGAAGCTGGAAGAGTGCGCGGAGGCTCTGGACATATCGCTGGCCACCGTGAAGAGGGAACTCCGCTCGGCTCGAGCCTGGCTGGCGCGAGCCATCTTCCCCGAAGCCGCCGGTCCCAGCGACGTCGAGTCCGCTCCATGACGCCGGAACGCTGGCGAGAGGTCCTTGGGGTGTTCGAGGAGGTCGTGGCACTCGAGCCCGAAGATCGAGCGGTCTGCCTCGCGGTCGTGTCGGGCAGCGACCCGGAGCTACACGCCGAGATCGAAGCACTGCTGGCGGTCGACCGAGAAGCCGATCGACTGCTTGGCCCATTCGAGAAGCTCGTCAGCCACCCGGGCCTCGGCGCCCTCACGCCGCAAGGCTCTGACGGAGCTCCCTGGGACGAAGAAGACCTGACCGGGCAGAGGGTCTCCCGTTACCGCGTGCTGGAACGCCTCGGGGCCGGCGGAATGGGGGTGCTCTATCTCGCTGAAGATCCGGATCTCAGCCGGACGGTGGTCCTCAAGTTCCTACCATCTCGCTGGGCCCATCAGCCCGCCGTCAAGGAGCGGTTCCTCCGCGAGGCCAGGGCCCTGGCCTCACTGGATCATCCGAACATCTGCACGATCTACGAGGTCGGCGAGACGGAAAGAGGACGTCCGTTCATCGCGATGGCCTTCTACGAGGGCGAGACCGTAAGGGAGAAGATCGAGCGGGGACCTCTGGCCGAGCATGAAGCACTGGACCTCGCGGCCCAGGCGGCGCGAGGGCTCGCCGCCGCTCACGCGAGCGGGATCGTGCACCGGGACATCAAGCCTGCAAACCTCGTCGTCACCGAGGACGGCGTACTCAAGATCCTCGATTTCGGGCTGGCCCGGGCGGATGACCTGACGCTGACGAGCCCAGGCCTAAGGCTCGGGACCGTGGCCTACATGTCGCCGGAGCAGACCCGTGGCAACGAGGTGGATTACCGCGCCGATCTGTGGTCGCTGGGCGTCGTGTTCTACGAGATGCTGACGGGCCGCCGACCCTTCCGGGGTGGTAATGACAGTGCGGTGATCGACGCGATCCGGCGCGAGGAGCCCCGGCCACCCGGAGAGTTCCGGGACAGCTTGTCGGAGGAGATTGAGGATCTCGTGCTCCGGCTCCTGAGAAAGGATCCCGGGGGGCGGGCCGCTGAGTCCGGGACGCTCGAGAACTATCTGGAACGTGGAGAAGCGGTCGCGGTTTCACCTCCGGTGCGGTCCCGAAGGTGGCAACAGATCGGGCTCATCCTGGCTGTTCTCGTAGGCACCGTGGCGCTGCTGCGGTGGCTGCTCCCCGTTGCCGACCCTGCGGACGCCTCTCATGCCACCATCGCGGTGATTGAGTTCCGCCCGGTGGGAGAGGAGGCGAGCGCCATTGTTGCCGGGATCACCATGACCACGCGGGACCGCCTCGCCATCATTGACGGAATAGAGGTCCTCGGAAGCACGATGAGCGCGGTGGATCGGCTGCGGGGCCTGCCGGCGCCGGCGATCGCCCATGAGCTGGGGGCGGATTATGTCCTCACGGCAGCGGTAGAGCGGCAATCGCCCGAGGGGGCGGTCGAGGTCCGGCCCGAGCTGTATGGCGCCAACGGAACGCGGATCCGGTTTTGGGACCGGGACCCGATCCTCGTGGACGCACAGCAGCTCCCGACCCTGGAAAGCTCGATCGCCGAGGACATCGCACGCGTCATTGATCTCACGATCGGGCAGGCGGCCAGGGCCAACCTCACCCAGCCAAGCAACAACCCGGCAGCGTATGAAGCCTACATGCGGGGGGGGGAGGCTCGGTATCGGTGGGCGTGAAGCCCGATTCGAGGAGGCGATCGCACTCGACTCGACGCTGGCGCCCGCCCATGCGGCGCTAGCCTTCGAGGCCATGCTCCGGTTTCAAACCACCCGCTCCTCCGCGGACAGCGCGGACTTGCACGATGCTGCGCTTGCGGCGATCCGGCATGCGCCGAGCTACGCCTATGGATACCTGTCCATGGGCCTGTTTCACCGCACGGTCACCCTCGATACGGATTCGGCTCTCTTCTACATGGATCGGGCGCGAAAGCTGGCTCCGGGTGACGCGCACATCCTGGTCATGACGGCAACTGCTCTCTGGAACGCCGGACGGCTGGACAGCGCCCTGGTCGAGGCGAGGCGGAGCGCTGGCCTGGATCCACTCAACGGCGCCGCGGTTTCCCGTGTCTCGCGCGTTCTTCTATGGCAGCACCGCCTGGACGACGCGTGGGAGAGCCACCTGGAGGTCCGTCCGCTCGTTATCGATAGCGCGAACATGGCGTTCGCCATCGCGGACGGACCGTGGATTCTCGCGGCCATGGGCATGGCGGATTCGGCACGGGCCCTCCTCTCGCGAACTCCGACTGTCGACGCACGCACCGCCACGGCTTCATTCCTCAACGCGGTCAATCTACAGGGCTGGCTGGTCGAGGATTCCCTGTTGCTCCGCGTCTGTAGGGACCGGCCGGAGGGCATGTGGACAGGCCGAGAGGAGCAACAGCTGATCGGGTGCGCCCTCCGGGAGTGGCGTCGCGGCAATCACACCCGCGCGCGCGCGATGGCGGATTCGGCTCTCGCGGGCTTTCAGTCGCTGGTGCGTGCGCGGCCCGAGGACGAGTCGCACCGAATGAAGCTGGCGTACGCGCACTTCCTGCTCGGGGATGAAGGGGCCGCGCTGATCCATGCAGACTCAGCCGTCGCACTGCTGAGCAGCTACTGGGACTACTACCCCGGCGCGATGAACGCCATCGCGTATGCACAACTAGCCGCGATGAGCGGTGACGTGGATCGCGCGATTAGGCAGCTGACGCCGATGATCGAGGGTTACTCTCCGCTCACCCCCGCTTGGCTGCGGGTCGACCCGGCGTTCGACCGCATCCGAGCGGATCCGCGCTTTGAGGCGCTTCTGCACTTGGGTGGCTGACGGAGCGGGATTCGAACCCACATGTCCTTGTGGATGCCGGTCTTCAAGACGTATTCGGCCTTACGCGAGCGCACGTCTCCTAGCCCGGATTCGCGTCAGCTAACCCAGGAACGCCCGCGTCAAATAGGCGATCCCGAAGCCCAGGTAATTCCCCACCGCGTATCCCAGAAGCCCGACCGCCATGCCCGGGAGAATCAACGCCGGCCAGCGGCGCGCGATCGCCATCGCCATCGCGGTCGTTGGACCGCCGATCGCCGCCTGCGAGGCGACCGACAGCGTGGCCGGGCTCAGGCGGGCCAGCTTTCCGATGCCGTACAAAACCAGGCCATGCACGGCCACCACAATCGCCATGAGGTAGAACACCTGTGGGCCCACGCTCGCGATCTCGGAGACGCGCGAGCTGATTCCCATGAGGGTGAAGAAGAGGTGAAGCGCCACGGTGCCCAGGAGCATGGCTCCAGAGAGCCGGCGCACGGCCGAGATCTGGCCGGCCGCGAGCGCCAACGTCGTCAGCCAGAGCACGCTCGGCACGGCGGGTACCGCGGCGGAGAGCCGGCCAGACGCCCAGATCAGCGTGAAGCCGAGCGCGAAGAGCGCGGTCACATCCAGCACCCGAAGGACCGGCGCATCGTGAATCGACGGCAGCGACGAGGCCGTCCTCGCGGGCACCTCGTCGACTTTCTCCCTCCCCCTCGACAGCCAGAGCGGCAGCAGCAGGGTGGCGCCAAACCAGATCGCGGTCACGATGTTGTCCGCGGCGGTGGCCGCCGCGAAGAGGGAGGGCGGCAGACCCAGCTCACGCCCGACCGCCACGAAGTTGAGGCTCCCGCCCGAGTACGTCCCGGTCGTCACGCCCGCCAGCTTCCAGGCCTCGTCGCCGAACGCCCCGGCCAGAACCGTCGCGCCCACCAGGGCGCCGATCGCCGTGCCCGCCACGCCGATCAGGAAGGCGGCGAGCATGGTCGGACCCGCCTCGCGGAGGTCGGCGAGGCGCACGGAGATCAGGAGCCACGCGATCGCGAGCGAGGTGACGGGACCGAAGATCCCCTCGTAGACGGGCGAGCCGACGGGAACGAGGCCGAGGTTGGAGAGCGCGGCGCCGAGGAGGATGGCGATGAGGGCCGCCCCGACGTTGCGAGCCCAGCGGTAGCGGCCCTCCAGCCAGAAGGCGACGGCTGTAGCGGCGGCGATGACGGCCGCCAGGGCGACCGGGTCGGCGATCAAGCGCCCGGCTCGCTAACCCTCCATGTTCTCGACGATCGCGCGTCCGAACTCGCTCGTCTTCACCAGCGTCGCGCCCTCCATGAGCCGCTCCAGGTCGTAGGTGACGCGCTTCTGGCCCATCGTCTTCTCTAGCCCCAGGATCAGGAGATCCGCCGCCTCGTCCCAGCCCAGGTAGCGGAACATCATCTCGCCCGAGAGGATGAGCGAGCTCGGGTTGACCTTGTCCTGACCGGCGTACTTGGGAGCGGTGCCGTGCGTCGCCTCGAAGAGGGCGTGACCGGTCTCGAAGTTGATGTTCGCCCCCGGCGCGATGCCGATCCCGCCGACCTGCGCGGCCATGGCATCCGAGATGTAGTCGCCGTTCAGGTTCATGGTGGCGATGACGTCGTACTCGGCCGGTCGGGTGAGGATCTGCTGCAGGAAGGCGTCGGCGATCACGTCCTTGATAACGATCCCGTTCGGCAGCTTCATCCAGGGACCGCCGTCCCACGGCTCGGCCCCGAACTCGTCGCGGGCGACCTCGTACCCCCAGTCGCGGAAGGCGCCCTCGGTGAACTTCATGATGTTGCCCTTGTGCACGAAGGTCACGGTGGCCAGCCCGCGGTCGAGGGCATGCTTGATCGCCGCTCGGATGAGACGCTTGGAGCCCTCCTCGGAGATCGGCTTGATCCCGATGGCGCTGGTCTCGGGGAAGCGGATCGATGTGGCGCCCATCTCCTCCTGGAGAAACTCGATCAGCCGGCGGGCTTCCTCCGATTTCGCCCGGTACTCGATCCCCGCGTAGATGTCCTCGGTGTTCTCCCGGAAGACGATCATGTCCATCTTCTCGGGCGTCTTGACCGGTGATGGCACGCCCTGGAAGTACCGGACCGGCCGCACGCAGGCAAAAAGGTCGAGCCGCTGGCGCAGGGTCACGTTGAGGGAGCGGAAGCCGCCGCCCACCGGGGTCGTGAGCGGTCCCTTGATCGCCACCAGGTGGTGATCAATCGCCGTCAGCGTGTCGTCGGGCAGCCAGCTGCCGGCGGTGTTGTTGGCCTTCTCGCCCGCCAGCACCTCGAACCAGACGATCCCGCGATCGTCTCCGTAGGCGTGACGGACGGCTCCGTCGAACACGAACTGGGCGGCGCTCCAGATGTCGGGCCCGATCCCATCGCCCTCGATGAAGGGGATGACCGGTTGGTCGGGGACGCGCAGCACTCCATCTTCCAGCGTGATCGTCTCGCCCTCGGAGGGCGGGGTCAGGAACTCGTATTCGGGAAGCATGGTCGTTTCGGCCATCGTATATCGCTCTCGTTTCTCGTTGTCCGGCCTCATGGCTGGGGGGGTCAGATTAGCGTGGTGCAGGCCGGTTTACAATCGACCGGGGCCGCCGTGACCGGACGAGCGCCGGGATGAGATCCGAGGCCGAGCTTCCGCGGGAGGTGGCTGCCCTGGTTCTCGAGGTCTTCGCCCGCTACCACCGCCACTTCGGGGCCGTCTCGAGCCGGGCCAAGGGACGCTTCGCGAGCCGTGATTGGCGCGGGATGCAGCGCGACTCCTCGCGCCGCCTGATGCTCTACAACATGCACTCGGCCCGGGCGGTCGAGGGAAGCCGAGCCCGGCTCGGCGAGAGGGTCCTCGACACCGAGCTCTGGGCCAGGATCCGGGAGGAGTACCGGGTCCTGTCGGCCGATCGCAGGGACGCGGAGATCGCGCGCACCTTCTTCAACTCGGTAACCCGACGGACCTTCACGACGGTCGGCGTCCGGCCGGACATCGAGTTTCTGGGTCCCGAGATGGACGAGCGCGGCGCCACTCCGGTGGAGGGCCTCTCCCTCCACACCTTTCAGACCCTGGACATCCCGCCGGCTCTGGTGGAGAAGGTTCTCCGGGATGTGGGCTTCGAGGCGCCCTTCGCGGACCTCGAGCGCGACGCAGAGCTCGTCGCGGCCGCTGCGCGAAGCCGGCTCATGCCGACCTCGCCCGACGGTGGTGAGCCCGGTGACTTCATCCCACAGCTGGAGGTGATCCCGGAGCCGTTCTTCCGGAACAAGGGCGCGTACCTGGTGGGTCGCTGGAGGGTCGGAAAGGAGATCCGGCCCTTCGTGCTGGCGCTCCGCCATCCGGAAGAGGGGATCACCGTCGACGCGCTTCTCACGGCCTCCAGCGACGTGAGCGGCGTCTTCGGCTTCTCCCGCTCCTACTTCCATGCGGAGATCGGCTGGCCGCGCGGGGTGGTCGAGTTCATCAGCTCCACCGTGCCGCACAAGCGACGGGACGAGCTCTACACTTCGATCGGCTACAACCGCCACGGCAAGACGGAGCTCTACCGCACGCTGAGCGAACACCTCAAGCGTCCCGGCGCCCGGTTCGAGCCCGCCGAGGGGGCCAGGGGGATGGTCATGATCGTCTTCACCCTCCCATCCCTCAACGTCGTCTTCAAGGTGATCCGCGACCGCATCTCGGCCCCCAAGCGCACGACGCGCCGGGCGGTGCGGGAGCGCTACCGGCTGGTCTTTCTCCGCGACCGGGTGGGACGACTGGTCGACGCCCAGGAGTTCGAGGGACTGGAGTTCCCCGCCAACCGGTTCGCGGAAGAGGTCCTACGCGAGCTCGAGGGGGAGGCGGGGCGAACGGTCCGCGCGACCAGCGCCTCGGTCGCCATCGACCACCTGTACACGGAGCGGCTGATGACGCCGCTGGATATCTACCTGCGGCGGGCCGACCCGGAATCCGCACGGCGGATCGTGCTCGACTACGGGCAGGCGATCAAGGACCTGGCCGCGGCCAACGTCTTCCCGGGGGACTTCCTGCTCAAGAACTTCGGCGTGACCCGGCACGACCGCGTGATCTTCTACGACTACGACGAGCTCTGCCTCGTGACCGACTGCCACTTCCGGAAGATCCCGGAAGCCGCCCACCTGGATGACGAGCTGGCGGCCCAAGGATGGTTCGGTGTGGGCGAGAACGACATCTTCCCGGAGGAGTTCCCCCGCTTTCTGGGTCTCGGGCCCGAGCTCCTCTCGACCTTCCGGGCGGCGCACGGCGAGGTGTTCGAGGTCGGGTTCTGGGAGGACATGCAGAAGCGTCAGCATGCGGGCGAGATCATGGACTTCTTCCCCTACCCACCGTCCAGGCGCCTGCGGCCGGCCTCCGCCGCTGGCGGGTAGCCGGAGTGTGCCGTAGCGTTGTCGGCCCTATGAGTCGACCTGAATTCAACGATCGCCTTCTGCGCGCCCTGCGGCGCCAGCCCGTCGACCGGACGCCCGTGTGGTTCATGCGGCAGGCCGGGCGCTCGCTGCCGCGCTACCGCGAGATCCGGGCTCGGCGGAGCTTTCTGGAGATCGTTTACGACCCCGAGGCGGCCGCCGAGGTGACGGCGCTCCCGCTCGAGTACTATCCGGTAGACGCCGCCGTCCTGTTCACCGATCTGGCCACGCCATTCATCGGCGCGGGGCTGGAGTTCGAGATCCAGCCAACGATCGGTCCGGTCGTTGATCCACCCCTGAGCCTGCCCGCCGATCTCGAGCGGCTCCGGCCCTTCGACCCGCGGGAGACGCTCTCCTTCGTGCTCGAGGCGGTCGCGCTCCTCCAGGAGCGGCTGCCGGTTCCGCTGATCGGATTCGTCGGCGCCCCCTTCACGCTCTGCTCGTATCTCTTCGAGGGCACGCGGGCGCACCGTCTGGATCAGATCAAGCGCTTCATCTGGACGGAGCCCGACGCCTGGCGGGAGCTGGCCAATTACTGGGCGCGGCACGTGGCCGAATTCGCCGTCGCGCAGCACGAGGCCGGGGCGGGCGCCGTGCAGGTGTTCGACTCGTGGGCGGGCTCCCTCTCCACCGAGGACTACGAGCGGCACGTGCTTCCGCACTCGAGGACGATCTTCGCGCGTCTCGAGGAGGCCGGAGTCCCCTCGATCCATTTCGCGACCGGAAACCCGCGCCACCTCTCTCTGTATGCCGCCGCCGGCGGCGATGCGGTCGGCGTCGACTGGCGGATCCCGATCGACGAGGCGTGGCAGAGGATCGGCCTGGACCGGGCGATCCAGGGCAACCTGGACCCCACTCTCCTGCTGGCGGGCGCTGACATCGCCGTTCAGCGCTCCCAGGAGATCCTGCGGCGCGTCGCGGGCCGGCCCGGGCACATCTTCAACCTCGGTCACGGAATCCACCCGGAGACCGATCCGGAGGTGATCGCGGCGGTCGTGCGGGCCGTGCACGAGTACGGCGCCGCCGAGTGATCGGCGTCATCCTGCTCAACTTCGGGGAGCCCGAGACGGCCAGCCTGGAGGAGGCGGTTCCCTTCCTGGAGCGCATCTTTTCCTCCAACTGGAGCCTCGAGCCCGGCATGTCGAGCGAGGGGATGCGGCAGCGGGCTCACGAGCTCGCGGTCCGGCGCGCTCCCAGCCTCGTCGAGGAGTACCGGGAGATCGGCGGCTCACCCCTCGGTGAACAGTGCCGTGCCGAGGCGCGGGCGCTCGCAGGCGAGCTCGCCTCGCGCGGCGTGGAGGCCGAGGTTTTCCTGGGCATGCAGTTCACCCGGCCGACGATCTCAGAGGCGGTCGAGGGCGCGCGCGCGGCCGGTGCCGAGAGGCTGGTCGGGCTCCCCGTGTATCCGCTCTGCGGCCACTCGACCACGGTGGCCGCGCTGGCCAACCTGGAGGGAGCCCTGGAGGCGGCCGGCTGGCAGGTTCCGCTCGCGCAGATCAGCGGATGGCATCCCCACCCGGTCTACCTCGAGATCCGAAGAGACGCGATCCAGCACTGCGTGGAGAGCGCGGGCGTGGATCTGACCGACCCCGAAACGCGGCTCGTCTTCTCCGTTCACGGGACGCCGATCAGGTACCTGGAGGCCGGAAGCCGATACGACCGGTACTCGGAGGAGTGCTGCCGCTGGGTAGCCGAGGCCGTGGGCGTGGAGGATTACCTGCTGGGGTATCAGAACCACAGCAACCGCGGCATCGAGTGGACCCAGCCGGAGATCGACGATGTGGTCAAAGAGGCCGCGGGCGAGGCGCGCCGGATCGTCGTCGACCCGATCAGCTTCGTGCACGAGCAGTCAGAGACGCTCGCCGAGCTGGATGGGGATCTGAGGGAGGTCGCCGAGGAGATGGGCCTGGAGTTCCACCGCGTTCCGATCCCGCATGACGACGAGCGCCTGCCAGGCGTCCTGGCCGATCTGGTGGAGGCGGCGGTCGCCGTGGGGCCGGCAGCCGGGCTTCAGCTCCGGGACTGCCTCTGCAAGCCGGATGGCGGCGTCCGCTGCCTCAACGGCGACAGGATCAGCTGACGCTGGCTAACGCTTACTGATAGTAGGGGTTGGCACCCGTCGAATGGTCGGTAACGTCGACCACGCCCTGGATCTCCGGCACCTCTTCCGTCAACATGCGCTCGATGCCCTGCTTGAGGGTGACGGCGGCCATGCCGCATCCCTGACAGCCGCCGCTCATCTCCAGGTAGGCGACGTCCTCTCGCACCTCGACCAACGTCACGTTCCCGCCGTGCATGGCGATTCCGGGGTTGATTCGCTCCTCGATCACCTGCTTCACGCGGTCCACCAGCGGCCCGGTAACGGGCTCGGAGCCGATCGGCTTGAGATTCGGGTTCTCGAACTTGAAGCCGCTGCCCTGGACGGTCTCGATCCAGTCGACCTGCGTCCCCTCGAGGAGCGAGGCGCTCTTCGCGTCGATGGCGACGCTGAGCCCGTCCGCCTCGAACAGCCGGTCATCCGGGTCCAGTTCGTCTCGTCCGACCAGCGCCATGTCGTACTCGGGAGCCAGGGGGCTCGAGCTCAGTACCTCGATGCGAACGGCGAGGTCGTCGTCGCCCTCCTCCTGCATGAACTCCTTGATCCGGTCCCTGGCGGACTCGCTGAAGCCTATCACGTCATTAACCCCCGGGTTCTGGCCAACTTTCGCTCCCGGCGCCGACTCCTCTACTATGCGCCTTCACGAGCTCTACACGCGCGCCGCCCCACCGTGCCTCGGCGGAGCGAGTCCTGCGAATCTAGCGACTGGATAGCGCATCGACGAACCAGCCGGGGGACGGGTCGACGACCAGTTGGAGGGCGGGTCGACGACCGGCCGAAGGGCGCATCGACAAACCAGTGGGAACCCTCAGGTGTTAATATTTACGAGTATTCTGTGCGTCGAGACGGCCCTTAGAAGCCCGGTCTGAGGAATGAGCACCCACCCCGCCATCGGAAAAGCGCTCGACTGGGTCAGCACCGGCAGCTCCTACGAAGAGGAGATGCACGGGCTGATCTGGAGCCGCGTGCGCCTGCTGTTCGCCATCGGCGTCGCCGCGAGCCTCATTCTGTTCCTCATCGACAACATCGCGGTGCCCTACCGGGTCTTCGTCTCGCCGATCGAGTCCTGGCGGACGGAGCTCTGGCTCGTGCACGCCATCACCTACGGCGCCGCGCTCCTCGTCGTGCTGTTCGGAAGTCTCAGCAGCAGCCGTCTCCTCATGCTCGCCATGTGGGTCACCACCTTCAACATCCTGCTGCTCACCGGCAGTCTGTCGCTCCTCGAGCCCGGCCGTGAGCCGCATCTCGCCATTTCGCTCCTGCTCTTCACCTACGCGGCGTTCATCCCATGCCGCATCTCGCAGGTCTGGCTGGCCGTGATCGCGTCCGTCTTCGTGCCCGTGGCCTACGATCTGACGTATGTCTTCATCCCGGAGATCTCGGCGTTCTGGGCGGATCGAGGCGGGGTGCTCGCTCAGAGGTCGGCGCTCGTCTGGAACACGGGGGGCACAGTGATCATCGCGGCCGTGTCGGTGGCGGTGAGCCGAAGCCTCTACACCCTGCGACGCACGGCCTACAAGGCGGAGCGGCTCGGCAACTACATCATCGATCGCGAGCTCGGCGTCGGCGGAATGGGTCAGGTCTACGTGGCGCATCACGCGCTCATGCGCCGGCCGACGGCGGTGAAGGTCATTCGAGGCGACCAGGTGGATCAGCACGGAGCGCTCCAGCGCTTCGAGCAGGAGGTGCAGCTTTCCGCCGGGCTCACGCACCCCAACACGATCACGATCTACGATTACGGCAGAACGCCGGACGACACGTTCTACTATGCGATGGAGTACCTGGCCGGCATGGACCTCCAGGAGCTCGTGGAGCGCTTCGGCCCGCTGCCGGCGCCCCGCGTCGCCTTCATCCTACGCCAGGCGCTGGGCTCCCTGGGCGAGGCCCACTCTCGCGGCATCATCCACCGGGACATCAAGCCCTCGAACATCTTCCTGACGCAGCGCGGCGGCCTGTTCGACTTCGTGAAGGTGCTCGACTTCGGCCTCGCCAAGCAGATCAAGGCGGAGGGGGCCGCCGAGCTCACGAAGACCGGCATGTTGTTCGGAACGCCCCGGTACATCGCGCCCGAGACCGTCTACGGCACCGAGAAGGCCGACCATCGCTCGGACCTCTACAACCTGGGCGGCGTGGCCTACTGGATGCTGACCGGCCAGCCTCCGTTCGCGACCGAGAACTCCGTCGAGCTGATCGTCGATCACGTCAAGACGGTGCCGGTGCCGCCGAGCGAGCTGTCCGAGGTGCCGATGCCACCGGAGCTTGATGCCCTGGTGATGAGGTTGCTGGAGAAGAAGCCGGAGGACCGCTTCCGCTCGGCGGGCGAGGTCGAGGCGGCGCTCGACGAGGTCGAGTTCACGAACCACTGGTCGCAGGCCAGCGCCCGCGCCTGGTGGGAGTTGCACGCGCCTTCCGAGGAGCTGGGCTGCGACTGCCCACGGCCGGAGGACTGTGAGATGGGGGAAGAGGCACCGTTCGTCGCCCCTGATTTGGCAGCCATCGAGGCCCACCGCGAGCTCGTGGGCGCCGGCGCTGGGCCGGACCACGTCGCCGGGCCGGACAACGCCGCCGTCCCGGACCATGGCGCCACGATCGCAGCAGCCGCGGAGCAGCCGAGCTGAAATGCGCCCCGCTGCGACCCGGACGGGCCGTGCGGTGGTTGATGGGCCGGTGATTCCCGGATGAGAGTGCCGATCTGGCTGGACGTGCGGCCGGAAGAGGCGCGCCCCGTCTCGCTCTCCTTCCTGGGCGCGTTCCTGGTCATCGCCTTCCTGGTCCTCGCGCGCTCCCTGCGCGAATCGATCTACATCACGGTCTTTCCGGTCGAGTCCCTGCCCTATGTCGTAGCCGCAGTCGCTCTTCTGAGCGTCCCGGCCGTGGGTCTGTTCGCGCGGCAGCTCTCTCGTCACGAGCCTCGGCGGGTCCTGGCGGGAACCGTCGTGATCATGGCGGCGGGCCTGGCCGGCCTGTGGCCCTTCGCGACCCGTCTTCCGGCGGCGGTCGTCGCCTTCTACCTGTGGACCGCCCTGGGCGCGCTGCTGCTCACCTCGGGGTTCTGGATCGTGACGGCCGAGTACTTCCCCGTGCGGGGAGCGAAGCGGCTCTACGGCCTCATCGGGGCGGGCGGGACCGCCGGCGCGATGGTCATGGGGAACTCGATCTCCTGGCTTCTCGGCCGACTCTCCATCGGCTCGCTCGTCCCGGTGCTGATCGGGCTGCTCCTCGCTTTCCTGGCCGTCCAGTCCTTCCTTCCCGCCATGGCCGGAGGACTCGGGATCGGCGCCGACGCTCCGGGAACCAGGGGGGGCGCTCCGGAGTCCAGGGGACCGCGACCCTCGGCAATTCGCGAGGGGCTCACGCTGGTCTGGCAGACTCCACATCTGCGCACGATAGCCCTCGTCGTCGCCTCCGCGACGATCGCCAGCACGCTCGTGGACTACCAGTTCAAGGAGCTGGCGCGCGGGATGCTCACGACGAAGGAGCAGCTGGCGGGCTTCTTCGGCGCCTTCTACGGCTGGACCGGAGCGATCGCTCTGGTGATCCAGCTGTTCGTCTCGGCGCGGTTCATGTCGCGCGCCGGGATCGCGGTCACGATCGCGATCCTCCCCACAGTGCTGCTGCTCGGCTCCGCGGGCCTACTTCTCGTGCCCGGCCTTCTCGTCGCGACCCTGGTTCGAGGCGCGGACAGCTCGCTTCGCAAATCTCTCCACCGCTCGGTTCTCGAGGTGCTGTACGTGCCGATCCCATCGGCACTGAGACGGAAGACGAAGACCTTCATCGACTCCGTCGTGGACGCCGGGGCCGAGGGGCTGGGCGCGGCGATCGTCTTCCTCTGGGTCACGCTTCCGGGCTTCCCGTCACGCTACCTGTCGCTCTTCGTCATGGTCGTCGCGGCGTTCTTCATCTATCAGAGTCGACGGATGGAGCGATCCTACCGGCGAACCATCAGCGACCAGCTCGTGGAAGGAGGGGTGCCCGGCGCGGAGGGCGTGGCACGGCTGGATCAGAGCCTGCTGATGAGCGCCACCTTCACGGAGGTGGACATCCGCTCCGCGCTGGCCGAGATCCGGGCCGAGGAGGGCGCGGGAAGTGCGCCGACGGCCACTCCGAAGGCCGCGGAGATCCCGGAGACCGCCGCGATTCCGGAGACCGCCGCGATTCCGGAGGTCGGGGGACTGGACGGGCCGCCGGAGTGGTTCGCGGGAACGGCGGGAGCTGCCGAAGAGCTACTCGGGAGGCTCTCCTCGCAGAGTCCCGTCGAGGTGGCGTCCGCACTGGACGAGATCGACGTCTGGACCGAGGCGCACATCCCGGCCCTGATCCGCCTCCTCGCCCGCGACGCGTTCAGCCGTCGGGTCATCTCCATCCTGGCGGAGATGGGAGACCTTCCGACTGCCTACCTGGCCGCGGAGCTCGGCAACGAAGCGGGCGACTTCGTGATCCGGCGCCGCGTCCCGCGCGTCTTCGCCAAGAGCTGTGGGGACGACGCCGATTCGTCGCTCCTCGACGCCCTGACCGCGGGGCGATTCGAGATCCGATATCGCGCGGCCTCGGCTCTCGTTCGGCGGCGCCGCGAGGGCCTGCCCGAGAGCGACCGAAATCGGAGAGAGATCATCTGGAGCGCTGTTCGGCGGGAGCTGGACCGTGACCAGCCGGTGTGGGAGCTTCAGCGGCTGCTGGACGAATGGGAGTCGGACGATGACCTCCTCTCGGGACGGGCTCAGCACCGCGGTCAGCTCAGCCTCAAGCACACCTTCCGGCTGGTCTCCCTGATTCTGGACCCGGACGCGGTGCGGGCCGCCTACCAGGGCATCGTCAGCGATGACGATCGCCTGCTGAGCCTGGCCCTCGAGTACCTCGAGCAGGTGCTTCCCAGGGACGTGAAGGATCGCCTGTGGCCGTTCATCGGGGACCTGACCGAGCGTCAGCGTGAGCAGGCGATCCGGCCGCTCGGAGAGGTGGTCGAGGATCTGGTAAAGACGGAGGCGACGCTCTTTCAGAGCGAGGAGGAGCGGGAAGCCCTGCGCCGCCTTCTGGAAGAGGACGGGTAGCCCGCTCCGGCCCGGTCGCTCCGGCCCGGTCGCTCTGGGCCGGTGGCGACCGCGGGCCGCCCGATCAGCTCGCCTTCGGCAGCCTTCCGATGATCCTCGCCGCGGACCGGTACACCGCCTTCGCCAGCTCGCCCTGATCGGGCACCTCCAGGGAGCCCGAGGCGCTGCCCCGCCACAGCAGCTCCATCTCGGGTGAGACGATGTCCACGATCAAGGTTCCCTGCGCGTAGGGGATCGAAGGACCCACGGGCCACAGGATCTGGTCGCGCGGCGTGCTGTATCCGAAAGTGCCGTACGTGTGGCCGGCCTGGATGCCGTCGGTAGAGGTCACCTGGTACACGACCAGGAAATCGGCGGCCGCATCCCCCTCCACCTTCGTGTAGCCCTTCGAGCTCATGGCGCTGTCGACCGCCGTGAAGATCCTGCGCTCCATGAACCGGCTCTCGGCCCTCAGATACCCGGCCTCGGCCGGGTACTCCAGCCAGGCATAGGTCTCGAAGCCCTCCAGCGAAGCGTCGGGCGCGAACTCGCTGTCCACCTGGATCCCGCTGCAGCCCCCGAGCACGGCCAGCACGGCCAGCACGGCAAGCCCAACTAAGAAGGCGGCGGCTCTTCCTCTCATCTCCTTCTCCTCATCTCGCTGTCCCCCATCCTCCCACGTTGGTCATGATCTGGGGAAGTTCCTTCTTCCCGATCTTAGGCACCAGAGCGTCCTCGGCCGGATAACCGACCACGAGAAGAAGGAAGGGACGCT
>Ga0255054_10000122_pt1 | contig 40797 bp, 42 predicted proteins | sample JV7_2_23_MG_FD_188634 | JGI IMG/M metagenome (GOLD analysis project Ga0255054, IMG submission 188634) | Seawater microbial communities from Jervis Inlet, British Columbia, Canada - JV7_2_23 | ecosystem: Environmental > Aquatic > Marine > Inlet | place: Canada: British Columbia | collected... | reverse complement strand
TCGCCTACACCAACCCCACCACATACGAACAAACCACGGTGTCTACCTAAACGGGGGAAGCTCCACGTCCACCACATTCTCTCCTGGGCAGACGGAGGCGAAACCGTGATAACCAACCTGTGTCTCCTCTGCCGCTACCACCACACCCTCATCCACCGCCACCAAGGCAACGTAACCGAAGTGTTAGACCTACCAATACCCGAACCAGCAGGCCTCCGACCAACCTAGGGGCGGCCCTCCCCACGCCCCCTTCCGACCCCGACCCGCTAACGAATGCTGACTTCGGCCTCGATTTCGACAGGGATCCCGAATGGCAAGGCCGCCATTCCCACTGCAGAACGGGAATGCCGTCCCACTTCGGGTCCGAAAACATCGAGGATCAGATTGGAGAAGCCGTTGATGACGGTTGGCTGTTGATCGAAACCCGGAGCCGAGTTGACCATGCCAAAAACCGACAGCCAACCCGTGACCCGGTCGAGACTGCCCAGCGCCCGATGTAGTGACCCGAGCATCGACAGTCCTGTCAGACGGGCCGCCAGCACGCCCTCGGCGACGGAGACCTCTGCGCCCACCTGCCCGAATGGCGGTGCCATCGGACCATCCGGAGACTGAGGCCCATGTCCTGAGATCAGTGCCCGGTCGCCGCGTATGTTCACGAAGGCGAAAGGAAGGACCACGTCAGGGGGCGTCTCAAACTCGGGTGGTAGCTCCAGTGCCAGTTCCTTCACTCGATCGTCGATCTGTCCCATGAATCATCCAAACTTGGTGGCGAACTTCTCGGAGGCTCCGGACAGCAACGGTTTTCCGTGTCCGAATACTGCGGCTTCGAATTCGAGTCCGGCAAGTTTGGTGAGACTTGTTCTGGCGGTCGGAAGATCGTCGTAGCCGAGCATGTAATTGAGTCCGATCACGTTGGCCGCTGCGTCTCCGGTGATAAGGAGCCCACGGTCCCGCTTCCACAACAGCGAGACATGGCCGGCGGTATGCCCGGGCGTGTAGATGACCTCGATGCCTCCTGCAATGTTGATCGAGTCGCCGTCGTTGAGTGCAATATCGGGGTCGAAGGACGGAAACTCGGCCGGTTTCCTCGGGATGAACAATCGGAACAGGATCCCGGTGAGCAAACCCGGTCCTGGCTTCATCGTCTGATAGATGATCCCGGCCCGGGCGATGTCGCCGTCGGCAGGGTGGAGGCTGATAGGCGTAGTTCCACCGGACAGGTGCTTGGCGCTCCCGAGATGATCGGGGTGGCCATGTGTAAGCAAAATGTTGGTGAGGTCGGAGGGCTCACGTCCGATCGAACGGATGTCCTTCTCGAGAGCCTCAGCGTGTTTGGCGAAACCGGCATCGATGAGCGTTAGGCCTTCGTTGCCTTCGTCGATGAGGTAGGCATTGATTCCCCCATTGCTCAACCGATAGAGACCAGAAACGACTTCCTTGGCGCCCACGTTGTTCTTTCCCTCTTCAGGTCGAGAAGTGTCGCAGGAAGCTGCCGACGATGTCGTTCCAGCGGGCGGGCCGCTCGAAGTACGGCGAGTGCCCGGTGTTCTCGACGATTGCTACCTCGCTTCCGTCGATGAAGCCGGCAGCGGACTCGATCAGTGGGGGAGGGAATATCGGGTCATGCTCGCCGACGACAAAGAGTGTTGGAGCTTTCACCTCCCTGGCATGTTCGGTGTGATCGGTGGACATGAGCAAAGAGACAATGGTCATCGGTGAAGGTGGGTCGGTGAGGCTGCCCAACTGGGTGTAAAGGAAGGATTGCGCCCGGTCTTCGTCGAGGAGTTGGGGCCCAACTGCCGGATGATGGCCGAGGGGTAGCTCGCCCGGTTGCGGCCCACTGACGATCTCATTCCCGTAGTCGACGAGCGTCTCGCGGATCCGCGGGGTGAAGATCCCACCGGTGGTATCGGCCAGGACCAGCGAGGCGGTCCGTTCTGGATGGTCGACTGCGAAACCAAGCGCAGACCAGCCCCCCATCGATTGCCCGACGATGTGAGCCCTGTCGATTTCGAGATGATCGAGCAGCCGGGTCATGTCGCCCACAGCCGGAACCGGCCCAATGTCGCCGGTGCTGGCGGTGGAGCGGCCGAAACCACGCTGATCCCACGTGATCACCCGGTACCGCGGGGCGAGAAAGGCCACTTGTTGATACCAGACCGCATGATTTCCACCCATGCCGTGGCCCAGGAGCACCGCTTCGTTGCCGTCTCCCCAGGACTCGAAGTAGATCCGCTCCGTGTCGGAGTCGAAGAATCCGCGTTTAGACATCCGATAGGACAGTAGAGGTGACCATCGTGGCGCCCAACCTCCTGTATAGGCCCAGCGACTCACCTTGTCGCGGGTCGATCGGCCTATAGAAGCTTTTTGGCAATGCGACGATCAATTGGCATGGGTTTCTACAACATCAGGCGTTTCAAGAAGGCCGCCACTCGCACCGATCGTGGCGCCAGCATCGTCGAATACTCGCTCCTCGTAATGTTTCTCGCCATCGGCTCGATCATGGCCTTTGGTGCAGTAGGACAGGCGGCCAACGGTTCCTTCGAACAGGTTGCCGAGTCCTTCGACACACCGATCATTGAGGACGTCGAGAACTCGGATGATGACGCCGAGAACTCGGATGAAGAAGCCGAGAACTCTGATGATGACGGCCAGAACTCTGATGATGACGGCCAGAACGGTGATGACAACGCCCAGAACGGTGATGGCGGCGAGTCAGGTCAGTCCGGCGACGGCGACGGCGACAACGGCGACAACAACGACGGCAACAACAACGACGGCAACAACTAGAAAGCCGTCAGCCGGGTTCTTTCCCTCAGACGTGTTCGACGTCAGGCTGTGATTTAGAAGCGTGGGCCGGTCTCAGCGCTCCGAAGTAGACCCCGGCCAGGACCAGGGCGCCGCCACCGATTAGCCCATAGCCCAGTTTCTCATCCAGGAGCCATGCCGATACCAGAACTGTGACGATGGGGACTATCACGAATCCGTAGCTCGCCCGGGATGCGTCCCAGTGCTCGAGCACCACGACGTAGAGCGTGAACACCACTCCGGAGCCGATGACGACCATATAGACAACTGCCAGCCAGGTATCTGATCGTTCTGGCAACACCACCTGATCGCCGGAGACCAGAGTGAGGGCTGCCAGGAAGATGGCGCCGACGGTCATGCCGACAGCGTTTTCGACGATTGGGTGGACCGGAGGAAACCTCTTGACCACGATCGAAGCCTGAGCGAAGCAGATAGCCGCTCCGAAGGCTGCCCCTATTGCCAGCAAGGGAACCGGCCCTTCGAGCGTAAGACCCGACATCAGGACCACACCCGTAATGGCAAGCAGTGCTCCGACAACTGCTGAGCGACGGAGCCGTTCCAGCCGTTGGAGAACGGCCAGCAAAAGAGTCACCAGAGGAACTACGGACAGCAGGATCTGACCGAACCCGGCTTCGAGCTCGACCAGTGCGTAGAAAGCAAACGCAAAGGCTCCCCCGAACGCGAGCAGTCCGTAGAGGGATGCGCCGAGCAAGGCTCGACCGGTGGGAAGCCGGTGACCGGTCGCGAACATCACGACCAGCATCAACAGGGCTGCCAGTCCGAATCTCAGCGTTGCTCCCCAGAAAGGGTCCAATTCCTGGTTGCTGAATCGGACACCTACAGCGTTCCCACCGCCCAGTATCGAGTAGGCGGCAAACGCCATCAGCGCCAACCGGTCAGACCTCTGCGCCATGACCCGGGACCCTACGCCCGGTGTGGGCAGGGACCGGCAGGTTCGAGTTCAGACAGGAGGACTTCAGGCCTTGATCGAGCGAGCACCAAGGAAAGCCAGCACAAACCCGGCATAGGCAAACTGCGCTCCAATGATCTCGAGGGCGTCGTCGAGCGCAGAATCGAAGAACCTCAGGCCATGGCCTTGACAACAGTGTCGTGGATGGTCTCCACCGACGGGATTGCCATGTCTTCGAGTGCTTCCGCGGCAGGCAGTGGGATGTGGGGTGTGGTGATCCGGACGATCGGCCCATCCAGATCCCAGAACGCCTCATCGGCCACTATCGAAGCGACCTCTGCACCCCAGCCACAAAGCCGCGGGTTCTCCTCCACAGTGAACAGCCGACTCGTCTTGGTCACCGATCCAAGGATGGCCTGGGTGTCGAGAGGCACCAGTGAGCGCACGTCGATCACCTCAGCTGAGATTCCCTTGCTTGCCAAATGGTCGGCAGCTTCCAACGCCCTGGGCACCATCAAGGCCAGGGCTGCAATCGTGCAGTCGGTCCCCTCACGCAGCACCTTCGCCTTGCCGAGTTGATCGACGACCTCGGTGTCGGGCACATCCTCTTTGGTCGCCATCAGCGACTTGTGTTCGAAGAACACGACCGGGTCCGGGTCCCTCACCGCGGCGGCCATCAACCCGACGACGTCGGTGGGGGTGGACGGGGCCACGACTTTCAACCCCGGGATCATCATCGCCCAATTCTCCACGCTTTGAGAGTGCTGAGCACCAAAGCGGGAGCCTCCACCGTTTGCCGTGCGGACTACGACGGGCACGTTCACTTGACCAGCAGTCATATATCGAGCCTTCGCCATCTCGTTGGCGAGGAGGTCGAAGCAGACGGCAAGGAAGTCCGAAAACATGATCTCTGCGATCACCGGGATTCCGGTCATCGCCGCACCCATGGCTGCACCAAGAATGGCCTGCTCGGATATCGGGGTGTCCCTGACCCGGTCGGGACCGAACTCATCGAGAAGGCCGACCGTGGTCTTGAACACGCCGCCGGCTCCTGCGATGTCCTCGCCGAGCATGACCAGGCTTGGGTCACGGCGCATTTCCTGAGCGATGCCGTGGGCAACCGCGTTTCGGTATGTCAGTTCCGCCATTCAGAGCCCCCATCGGCCCAGACATCGGTCATCAGATGCTCTTGCCCCGGTTCCGCCCCGGCTTTGGCGAACTCTGTGGCCTCATCCACACGTCGGGCGACATCCTGTTGAATCGTGGTCAGGTCTCCTTCCGGCACACCGAGACGGAGCAAGCGAGCGTGATATGCGGGAATCGGGTCCCGCTTCTTCCAAGCCTCGAGTTCCGCTTCGGGGCGGTATTTGCCTGGATCGGCCCGACTATGACCACCCTCTCTATAGGTCTGGGCTTCAACAAGGGCGGGGCCGCCACCACTCCGTGCCCGACCGGTGACTCGTTTCGCCACCTCGTAGACCGCGTCGGCATCGTTGCCGTCGACGATGATGCTCTCCAGCCCATATCCCGCGGCCCGGTCCGCGGCCGGATTGGGGACGGCTGTGATCAGGTCGATCGGCGTGTACTCCATGTAGAGGTTGTTCTCGCAAACAAACACGACGGGCAGGTTCCAGACGACAGCCATGTTCAGCGCTTCGTGAAAGGCTCCGATGTTGGTGGCGCCATCGCCGAAGAAGCAGACGGCGATCTCACCGGTCCCCCTCATTTGTGCCGCCCAAGCGGCGCCGTTGGCGATGGTCATGTGAGCGCCGACTATGGCGTAGGACCCCATCATCCCGTGCTCCACGGAGGTCAGGTGCATCGAGCCACCCTTGCCCTGGAGCACCCCGTTCGCCCTGCCGAGAAGCTCGGCAAGCACGGCTCCGAGATCGGCACCCCTCGCCAGAGTGTGGGCGTGTCCCCGATAGGTAGCGAAGGTGTAGTCGTTGGGCTCCATCGCCATGGCGAAGCCCGCTGCCACCGCCTCCATCCCCAAGGACAGGTGTGACGTCCCCTTGACCAGGTTCTGCAAGAACAAGTCATATGCCCGCTTCTCGAACTGCCGGAGCAGTTGCTGTAGCTCGTATATCTCGAGACGCTCTTCAACCGGTATGTCGAGTTGATCGTTCTCCCGGTTCTCGGGTGCCGGCAGCCGTGGCTCCCGCAGTGCGTAGTCATAGAGAGTCGGATCAGTGGTCATTGAAGAAATCCATTGCAATCCCTTGTGACATTAATCCCGCGCTCTCGTCTCAATCCCAGTCGAGGAAGGCGGGCAGCCATCCCTTCTTGCGCAGGGTGCCGACGATCCCGAGCGGGAAGAAGAGCAATACCGTCACCAACAGCACGCCGGCGATCACGATGTTGATTTCACTGGATCCGAATTGAGAGATGCTGAACTCGTTCACAGCCACGATCAACACCGCGCCGACCACTGGCCCGGCGACCGTACCCCGCCCGCCGATGATCGCCATGAGAACCATCTGTGCCGAGATGGCCACAGTGAAGAACAGTGTTGGGCGAACGAAGGAAAGGGAGTAGCCCCACATAGCGCCTGCGAAGCCGACCCAGAAAGCACTCAGCGCAAAGGCGAGGATCTTGTAGAAACGGGTAGGCACGCCGGCGACCTCGGCCTTGGTCTCATCCTCGGCAATGGCACGCAACCCGAGGCCGAATTTGGAGTGCGCCACCTTATAGGAGAGCGCAATCGAACCAACCGCGGCCAGAAGCATTGCGTAGAAGAAAGGTGCCTTGAGCCAGTCCTGGGGGAGGGGGACGACGGGGAGGGGAAGTCCTGCCGTTCCGCCGAGGTATTCGCTGTTCTCGAAGACCAGAAGGAACACGAAAAGGAGGGCGATCGTCGAAATGATGAAGGCCGGCCCGCGCGTGCGGAGGGTGATGAGCCCGGTGACGAATCCCAAAGCCATTGCCGCAAGCCCACCGACCACGGCGGTCAGGAATGGAGAGACGCCGGAGTAGTAGAGCGGGACCGCTGCCACGTACCCGCCAAGTCCGAAGAAGACGGCATGACCCAGCGAGATGTAACCGGCGTAGCCGCCGAGGATGTTCCAACTCGACGAAAGGGCTGTCCACATCAACGCGTTGGTGATCAACAGGATGATGTAGTTGTAGGGCCCGAGAATCGGGCGTCCGAGCGGTAGGAGCAGCAGCACGAGCAGCAGAATCGCCACCACCACCCAGCGGGATCTTGACGGGCCCTTCGGTGCAGCGATCACATCGATGACGTCGGGCTCGGACCCATCCGCAGCGGCACGATCTTCGATCACGCTGCGACTTCCTTGCCAAAGAGACCTCGGGGACGCACCAGCAGTATCGCGAATAGGGCGCCGTAAAAGGCCATGGGGCCCCAGGCAGCGCCAATCTGATCGACGACAAGGGAACTCGCGACTCCGAGGACTAGGGCTCCTATCACCGCACCCTTAAGGCTCCCCATGCCGCCGAGGACAACCAGAGCCAGCAGCAGGGCGATCCACTGCCAGTGGCGGAAAGGGAAGAACGGGAACAAGTAACTCATCATCGCTCCGGAGGCTCCGGCAAGGGCGGCGCTGATCCCAAAAGAGATCGCTGACACGCGACGCACGTTCACGCCCACGAGTTGAGCTGCTGACCGGTTCTGCATGGTGGCCCGGATCCCGTACCCGGTCCGTGTATAACGAAGGAACGCCCAGAGCCCGATTAGCAGCACGAAACTGAGCAGTGCCGCATAAACCTGTCCGGTCGGAAAAAGGAAGTCTCCAACGAAGAAGGCGTCGGTGAGGTATGCGGGCTTGGCCTGGCGGAAGATGCCAGTGAATCGCCAGCCGAGTAAACCCTCGATCATGATGGCGATGCCGAAGGTCAGCAGCACGGTCATCTCCACATACCGGGGGCTGCCTTCGATCCGTCCGAAGAACAACACGTATATCCCGACCCCGAGGACGAAGGCCACCGGCATGATGAACACGATCGACACCAGGGGGTCGATACCGAAGTTCTCGAAGGCGAAGAACACGGCATAGGCCGCAGCGACGATGAACACGGCGTGCGCCAGGTTCACGATGCGCATCACCCCGAATGCGAGGGTCAGTCCGCTGGCGAACAAGGCGTAGACCCCCCCGAGAAGAAATCCGAAGATCACAACCTGCACAATCTCAGTCATGTGGCTTCCTCTGTTGTGACCGCTTTTCCGAGGTAGAGCTCGCGGATGCGTGGATCCTCGAGGATGGTGTCAGCCGGTCCCTCGAACCGCACGATGCCCAGGTCGAGGACGACGCCCCAGTCGGCGAGTTCCAGTCCGCGCACCGCGTTCTGCTCCACCATCACGATCGTGATCCCCTGCTCTTCCAGTTCCTGGATAGTCGAGAAGATTTGGTCGGCGATCTGCGGTGCCAGACCAAGGCTGGGCTCGTCGAGAAGCATCACCTCTGGGTCGATCATCAGCGCTCGCCCCAGAGCAAGCATCTGTTGTTGTCCCCCGGACAGCTTTCCTGCGTCCAGCGAAGCTCGCTCGGCGAGGATGGGGAACAACTCGAAGACACGTTCCATCCTCCCCTTGATGACGGACCTGTTCCTCTCTAGATAGGCGCCGATCGTGAGGTTCTCCTTGACACTCATCTCGGCGAACACCGCCTGGTCCTGAGGGACAAAACAGATTCCTTCGGCGAGGACCTGGTCGGGTCGGGGCCGGTCGAATGGCACGTCACGGAACGCTACCTCACCCGATCTCGGGTGGAGCAGGCCCGAGATCACCTTGAGCAAAGTCGACTTGCCGGCACCGTTTGGCCCGATGATGCAGTACGACTTGCCGGCCTCGACTTCGAGGGAAATCCCCTTCAGGATGTCCGGGCCCTTTCCGTAACCGGCATCTAAGTTGCGCACTTCGAGCAGCGCCATCACACCTTCCCCAGGTAGGCGTCGAGAACCCGCCGGTCGCTCTGGACCTCGTCCGGCGTCCCGTGGAGAAGAACCTCACCGTGGGCCATCACGATCACGGAATCGCTCAGGTCCATGACCAGATCCATGTTGTGCTCGACGATGAAGAAGCTGAGTCCTTTTTCGTTGAGCTCCCGGATTCGGCCGACCATTCGCTTGAGGAGGGCGGGATTGACGCCACCGGCCGGCTCGTCGAGCAAGACGATCTGTGGCTCAGACATCAGCACTGCGGAGAACTCGAGCAGCTTGCGTTGCCCGTAGGAGAGAGCCTCGGCATTGGTGTAGGCGTACTCTGCGATCCCGACGAACTCGAGGAGCTCAAATGCGCGCTCGATCTCGTTGTCGAGCATCCTCGACCCGAACATGCTCCGCAGTTTGGTGTCGGACGAGCCGACCACCATGTTCTCCAAGACGGTCATGTCGCCGAGAGTCCTCGTCACCTGAAAGGTCCTGCCGATGCCAAGCCGGGTGAGCTTGTGCGGCATCTTTCCTGTCACGTCCCGTCCTTCGAATCGGACCGTGCCCGTATCGGGGCTGATGACGTTGTTGATGAGATTGAAGGTGGTGGTCTTGCCCGCTCCGTTGGGACCGATGAGAGAGGTGATCGTGCCGTCCTCGATGGCGAAGCTGCAGTCTTTGACGGCATGGATGCCGCCGAAGCGCTTGTTGAGGCCGGAAACCTCGAGCGTCACGGACATGTCAATTTCCTCATCTCGCGGTGGTTCCATGATGGCGTGCAGCATGGCTCCCCATATAGAACGGATGGGGCACCGGCATCCGGTGCCCCATCCGTCAGTTCTCTACTTGATCGCTACTCGAAGTCCGCCTTCGGGTAGACAAGGTCGACGGTGCCAGGGAAGTCGCCCACCGGGTAGACGAACAGCAGGTCTCCGTCCTGCCATTGCACCATGATGTGCGAGCGGTTGATAGGCAGCCCGCGCTCGTCCCAGTAGAAGTCGCCGAGCACGGTCGTCACCGGGTCATCGGCGGTGCGGCCGTGCAGCCACTCCTGCATGGCTGCGTTATCTGTGCCGCCGGTGCCGAGGACTGCCTGGGCCATGCCCTGGCATACCGCAAACGGGATCGCCTCGTCCTCATCGGGGGGACGGTCAAAGGAAGCCGTGAAGCCGTCGATGAAGTCCTGGTTCGTGTACGCCTGGCCGGCCAGCGTGCTGTCGTAGTTGGCCAGCGGATGCCATGAGGCATGCACGGTGATGTGCTGCTCATTCCCTCCGAGCGCGTCCCTGAACTCGGACTGGGCACCCTGCGACATCCACACGAGCTTCGGCTGATAGTCGACCGTCGCCATGGCGTTGACCAGAGAGATCGCTTCATCCGGTGACGCGGTGGCGGCGAACACCATCTCGGCGCCGCTGTTCTTCATGGAGTTGGCCAGCGTGTTCCAGTCGGTGAACGGAATCGGCCACGTCTCCTGGAAGACGACTTCAATGTCGGTATCCGCGAGGAATCCGTCCAGCGTGACCATGACGTCTCCGCCGCCGGGCTCTCGAACCTCGCCCCCGACCAGCCCGGTGACGATGGCTGAGGCGAAGAAATCGTCAGCATCGACAATGGCAACCGTGGTCGGCGCCGGGTCGACGATCCCTTGCTCGACGTAATAGTCAATCATCGCCAGCGGTGAGAAGCCGATGAGCTCGGCTGCGTTCTGCTGGAAGTAGAAGATGTTGTCGTAGCCCCGCGACCAGATTCGGAGCGCACCACCCGACGGGACCGGGTACACCATTCCGGCGTTCAACGCTTCGGTCGTTGCCGGGAACGTCAGCAAGCTCGAGAAGGTGCCGAGCAACACGTCGGCGCCTTCGACGTCGATGTGTCGCTGAATCTGCGCGACGGTTTGCTCCGGGGTCGACTGGTTGTCCTCGCCGAGATACTCAACCTCATGACCGTCCAGGCCTCCGAGGCGGTTGATCTCATCTACACAGAACTGGTAGCCGTCGTTGTGCTTCGAACCGGGGATGGCGAAATCTCCAGTCAACGGCAACGATGCTGCGAAGAGGTACGGCTCCATGGCCTCTGCGGCGGTGGTGTCGGGTGTCTCCGCGGCGGTGGTGTCGGGTGTCTCCGCGGCGGTCGTCTGTGTCGTTTCGCCTTCCGTGGTGGTGGTTGCCGTGTCACCACACGCCGCCAGCAGCAGCGCCATCACGGCAATCAGGGCGAATAACTTGCTGAATTGTCTCACAAATTTCCTCCAAGAATTGTGGGCGTCGCAGCGTACCGGAACCGTTCAGAGAAAGGCAAGCCCTCTCTGCAAACGATTGTTGCAAACGATTGTGGTGGCCGATCACCTGGCTGCTATTTTTCGGTGCTGCGGAATCCGATCGTCTGGTACGAGGTCGTTCTATGCCCATGAATCTCAAGCCGGGCGCCACCACAGGCCTCGATGTAGCCACCCTCGGAGAAGTGATGGTGCGCCTGAGCCCTCCGGGTCATGACCGGCTCGAGTTCGCATCGGTGATGGAGGTCCATGTCGGCGGGGGCGAGTACAACGTGGCCCATGCGCTGTCACGTCTTGGTCTCCGCACGGCCTGGGTGGGCGGACTGGTCGACAATCCGATCGGCGACATCGTGGCCAACCATGCCCGTGCCGCCGGGGTGGACCTCGGCTTCGCTCCCGTGTTCCCTTATGACGGCATCGGACGCAAGACGCGGGTCGGTCTTCACTTCGTCGAGGTAGGCGTCGGTCCTCGTGCCAGTGTCTCTGTGTACGACCGGGGTCACTCGGCTACGAGCCAGATTGAGCCGGGTCAAATTGACTGGGATGGCCTCTTCGGAGATGGCGGGGTGCGCTGGTTTCACACGGGAGGGATCTTCACCTGTCTTTCTGAGTCGGCCCCGCTGGTCGCCGAAGAGGCGATGAGAGCGGCAAGCGCTGCCGGCACGGTCGTCTCCTACGACCTCAATTTCAGATCCAAGCTCTGGGACAGCGAGGCAGCCATTGCATCCACCCGCCCACTCATGGAGCACATCGACGTCCTCCTCGGGAACGAGGAGGACTTCCAGAAAGTGCTGGGCTATGAGGTAGCGGGAACCGGTGCAGAGCTCCAGGCGCTGCCCATCGACAGCTATCAGGAGATGGTCAGGCGGGTAGCGGGTGATTTCCCCAACCTGAGTGCTGTCGGCACGACGCTGCGCGAGGTCCTGAGCGCAAATGAGAACAATTGGTCGGCCATTCTCTATTGGGCCGACGCTGACGAGTTCTTCGCCGGCCCTGAATTCGAGCGGCTGGTCATCGAAGACCGCGTCGGTGGCGGGGACGGCTTCGCCAGCGGGCTGATCTATGCCTTTCTCGACAGCAGGTCGCCACAAGATGCAGTCACACTCGGGACGGCACATGGGGCCCTTCTCCAGACCACGCGTGGGGACACCAGTCAGGTGACTCTGGCCGAGCTCGAACATGTGGCGGCGGGTGGCACCGCCCGCATCAAGCGCTGATGATCGATATAGACCAGAAGATCGACGCAGCCGGCCTGGCCCCTGGAATCGAACAGCTCTGGGAGCTATCGGGACCAAAGGTGAAGCATCTTTGCCTTGGCTACTCGGCCGACGCCGGCACTCCGGTTCACACGGTGGCCGGCAGGTACCGACCGAAGGGCTGGACCGAGTGGACCGAGGGCTTCCTATACGGCTGGGCGATTCTCCAATACGACGCGACTGGCGATTCCGAAGCGTTACAGCTGGGGCGTGATCGGACTCGGGACCGAATGGCGAGTCATCTCACCCACACCGGCGTCCACGACCACGGCTTCAACAACGTCAGCACTTTTGGGAACCTCCGTCGGCTCATGCTCGAAGGACGTATGGCCGCCGATCCCTGGGAGCTTTCCTTCTACGAGCAGTCGCTCAAGGTGAGCGGTGCAGTGCAAGCCGGGCGCTGGACTAGCACTGCCGACGGCGGGGGATACATTCACTCTTTCAATGGGCCGCATTCGCTGTTTTGCGACACGATTCGCTCGGTTCGATCACTGATGCTGGCTCATCAGTTGGGCCACGCACTCATGGGCGAGAATGATGAGCCCATCTCATTGCTCGAACGCGCCATCCAGCATGCCGACACCACCGCCGAATACGTCGTCTATTACGGCGAGGGCCGTGACATCTACGACATTCGGGGACGTGTCGCTCACGAGTCGATATTCAATGTCACCGACGGCAACTATCGAGCGCCAAGCACACAGCAGGGATATTCGCCATTCACGACCTGGACCCGGGGCCTGGCATGGGTGATCACCGGATACGCCGAGATGCTCGAGTTTGTAGCTGAGCTTGAAGACCAGGAGTTGGAGCCCTTCGGAGGCCGTGATCGGATCGAGGCCACGATGCTGCGAGCCGCGAGGGCGAGCTCCGACTTCTACATCGAGCACACCCCAACCGATGGAATCCCGTATTGGGACACCGGTGCACCCGGCCTTGCCCGGATGGGCGACTATCTGAGCCGCCCGGCCCAGCCCGACAACCCTTACGAGCCGGTTGATAGCTCGGCCGCAGCCATAGCCGCGCAAGGTTTGCTTCGGCTGGGCCGGTATCTGGCGCAGCGCGATGATCCGAAAGGGTCCCAATACACTCAGGCCGGTTTCACGGTGCTCAACACCTTGCTCGGTGAGCCCTACCTGAGCACCGACCCCGACCATGAGGGTCTTCTCCTCCATGCGGTTTACCACCGCCCGCGGGGATGGGACCACGATGGCAAGCAGGCCGGTGTCCCCTCAGGCGAGTCGGTGATGTGGGGCGACTACCACCTCGTCGAGCTGGCGCTTTATGTGCAACGGCTGGCGGAGGACGCCCCCTACTACACGTTCTTCGGAGGTGGTGCGTCATGACCGGGAAGGTCGCTGTGGTGACCGGGGGAGCGAGAGGCATTGGTCTCGGGATCACCCGACGGCTCATGGAAGGTGGATACAGCGTTGCCCTCAACGGAGTCCGCTCCAAGGCCCAGGTGGAGTCGGTTATGAAGGAGCTCGCCGCCGCAGGGGAAGCCGTCTACATCCAGGGAGATGTCGCAGATCCGATGGCGCGAGACGGGATCGTGGCCGAGACTCTTGCCAGTTTCGATCGGATCGATCTGCTCGTGAACAACGCCGGGATCACTTCACCGGGACGCAACGACATGCTTGAAGTCAACGATGCGGACTTCGACACTGTTATGGCGGTCAACCTCAAGGGCCCATTCCTGCTGACTCAGCTCGTGGCAGGACAGATGATTGACCAGCGTGATGCCGATCCGGGATTCCGCGGATGCATAGTGAACATCACATCGATCAGCGCCGTCCTTGCATCAACGAACCGTGCCGAGTACTGCATCAGCAAGGCAGGGGTCTCGATGGCCACGAAACTGTGGGCTACCCGGCTCGCCGGGCACGGGATCGACGTCTACGAAGTCAGGCCCGGGGTTATCAGATCCGACATGACGGCCGGCGTCACCGAGAAGTACGACGAGCTATTTGAACAAGGTCTGGCTCTGAACCAGCGCTGGGGTACGCCCGAGGACGTGGGAACTGCCGTGGCGACACTGGCACGTGGGGATATTCCATATGCGACCGGGAGCGTGGTGACCGTCGACGGAGGACTCACCGTACCCCGGCTGTGAGACGGCATATCGGTGACTGACAGTGGGGCTTTGATCGCGTGATCGGCGTCGCTCTCGGCCTCTCCGCCGGCGCCTTGTTTGCCGCTGGAACGGTTTTAGCCCGTGTAGGTCAACGGGGTCGTCCCGATGACGACGGTCTCTTGATGACCGTTCTGGTCAATGTGCTGGTCCTTGGTGCCTTGGCTTTGACCGTCGAAGCCCCGACCTGGAACACATCAGCCATCGTGGCTCTGGTGATTGGAGGGATCCTCGGCTCTCTTCTGGGCCGGCTATCCATGCTCAGGGCGGTTCGCCTCGTCGGGCCCACACGATCCAGTGCCTTCATGACGGGAAGTCCCCTGGTGGCTGCGTTCGCCGGATGGCTCATTCTGGGTGAGGAGGTGGGAGCCGCAGATGGGATCGGAGGTCTCCTGGTGATCTTCGGTTTGCTGGCGCTCATTCGCTCCCGATCCACGCCTACCGCACTGGTCGGAGGCACGCCCGTACCTGCGACAAAACGGCTCGTTCGCATCGGCTACGCCTTTGCGACTGCCGCACCGCTTTTCTTCGGACTCGGGTTCGTCCTGAAGAAGTGGGGTCTGATTAGCTATCCGGAGCCGGTGCTTGGTGCGTTTATCGGGACGGTGGCCGCATTCTTGTTGGTCGTGCTGATCGAACTCGGATCCGGTCGCTTGGGGCGACGGCTGGATGACAACTTTCGCAACATCCCCTGGTGGTTTGTCGCGGCGGGCGTTGCCATGAGCGGCGCCCTCCTGAGCCAGTTTGCTGCATTTACGCATCTTCAGGCATGGCTGGTGGGCGTGCTGCAAGGCACCCAGGGATTATGGGCGCTGCTATTCGGGTGGAAGTTCCTTCGTAGCGAGGAGCGCATTGACCGCTGGGTCGTGGCCAGCATCCTTCTCGTCCTCGCAGGGGTCATCCTCATCGGGATCCAGATGTGAATGCCGTTGCGGGCTAGACGTAGCGCTAGACGTGTACAGAGATCGCCGGTAGCGGATTCAGCTCGAACTCGATCTCTTGACCGGGCTCGATGGCCAGTGGGGCAACGACCGAGCCGATGATGACCACGTCCCCCGCGGCGAGACGGGCACCTGCCGTGCCGAGCAGCGTTGCGCAGTGGGCGACAATCTCAACGAGGTCACCGGTGTTGGTCTCGAGATCTGAGGTGTCGACTACCTCGTCCCCATCCTGGAGAACCCGCGCTCTGAGGTCGCTCCGTCTTGCTCCGGCACGGGAAGGGTCGGGTTCGCCGAGCACCACTCCGCGATGGAAGATGTTCCCGGCAAGGATCTCCTCGAGGTCTTCAGGGGGAGGGTGGACGTCAGCGAGTTCGAGCGCCGGCCCCAATCCCGCGATCGCGTCAGCGACATCGTCGGAGCCGGATTCCAGGTCGGACCCGATGTAGACCGCTATCTCAGGTTCGACAACAGGACGCTGCCAGCCAGCGCAGGACATCGTCGACCCGGGGGAAAGGGCGGTGGCATCCGTGAGAAATCCGACCAGCGGGCCCGAGAGACCGAAGCGGGCCATGGATTGAGGTGCGCCAAACCCGAGTTTCCACCCGATCGGCCTTTCGCCACGATCGAGTGCCCGCACCCGAAGATCGAGCATCTTCCGCGTCCCTTCTCGGACCCGTTCGTTATCCCAGTCGGGCACGCTCATGGCGACGGGCTCGTGCTGTCGGTCTCGTAGTGAGCAGCTTCGAGTGAGCCGGCGCCGCTCCATCCCCACACCAGGACGACGTCTTCGGAGCCGGTGTTGTCGAACCCGTGCCAGTGGCCCCTGGGCGTGAAGATCACATCGCCTTTCCCCGATGACTCGATGCCATCGTCGGTGAAGATCGTGCCACTCCCACTGAGAACGATGAAGAACTCGTCGGCGTGGCTGTGACGGTGTCGATCGTGGCGCGCTCCCGGCGGAAGGACCGTCCATCCCAGCAGAAAGTCGTCGGATCCCGCGGTCTCCTGGTCGACCAGGAACTGAACTCGCATGTCGACCCATCCATCCTCCTCTCGCAGATTGGGAACCATGGGCACCTCGTCGAGACTGGTGCGAAATGGCTTCATCAGGACATCCCACCGAGTAGGTGGTAGACGTCGAAAACCGTGACGAAGTCACGATGATCGATGCCACGTCCGCGGGCGGCGTTGAGAAGCTCGTTGGCGACAGCGGCGAGGGGTGCCGGTGATCCTTGGCGTCGGGCGACCTCGAGGGCAATCAGCATGTCTTTCTGTTGCAACGTGACGTCGGCGAGCGGTTTATCGGGCATGTTCCCATCGAGGATGAAAGGGCCTCGATAGCCCATGACCGGCGACGCAACCACGCTCTTCAGCATGGCGTTCACGGCAACCTCACGACTGACTCCTCCCTTCTCGGCGAGAGCCACCGCCTCGCAGAAAGCAACCATCTCGACGATCAGTGTCATGTTGATGGCGATCTTCATCTGGGCCGCCTGACCGCTTTCGCCGATGTAGCTCACCTTGGAGCCAATGTCGAGCAGGACCGGTTGGACTCTCTCGAAAGCTGCGAAGTCGCCGCCGACCATCGTTGAGGCGCTGCCCTGCTCGAGGGTGATCGGGCTCCCCGATAGCGGGGCGTCGAGCATCGTGAGCCCGTTGGCGGCAAATTCCTCGGCGACTGCCCGGCTTACATCCGGGTCGATCGTGCTCATGTCGAGATAGACCGAATCCGGTGTGAGACCCGAGATCACCCCATCGTCCCCGAGGGCGACCGCCTGCACCGCGGCTGCATCTGTCACGATCGAGAAAACAGCTTCGGATGCTGCGGCGACCTCCCGCGGGGTGTCGCTCCAGGACATGCCCAAATCCAGGAGTGGGTCGGCCTTCGACGCGGTTCTGTTCCATCCGGTCACCTGGTGACCCGCGCTGAGCAGTCGCGGAACAATTCCCTGACCCATGTCACCAAGTCCGATGAAACCAATATCCACGGCGACCTTCCTACCCGGCAACTCTTACTGGTTGGGTCGATTCTCTCGCCGAGAGGGTGGGACGCAGCATTCTCTTCGGCTCTCCGATGTCCCCGTCGGTGGGCGCCATCATTTCGAGAAGCACCTCCGCTGCCTCAGACCCCATCTCACGGTAAGGAACCCGGATGGAGGTCAACGATGGCTGGATCATGTCGAGAAGCATCATGTCGTTGTAGCCGGTGACCGAGATGTCGAAGCCAACTTCCAGTCCTCTGTCCCGGATTGCGTGGTAGGCGCCGAGCGCGATCAGATCGTTGGCGGCGACTAACCCCGTCAGGTCGGGTCGCATGTCGAGGAGGGTGGCGGCGGCCTTGAAGCCTGGCTCGATCTGATACCACTCCGCCTCGACCACTACCTCCGGTCCGTGGTCGAGGCCAAGGTTGTCCATGTGAGACTCGAATCCGCGAAGCCGATTCAATCCGGTGGAAGTCTCCTGGGGGCCGGCGAGATGGCCGATGCGGGTGTGTCCCAGTTCAGCCAGGTGATTGACGGCGAGACCGATCCCGTGATGATCGTCCCCGACGATTGCTGCGAAGGACGCCCCGTCAATGGCCCGATTGACGAGGACGACGGGAACATTGAGATTCTTCAGGTGGGCTGCGTTCTCCCCGGTCCGGGTTGCCATCGCCAGGATCATGCCATCGACCCTTCGATCAACCAATGCATTGACCACGGGGCTGAGGGCGGTGTGATCGGGTTCGGCCGCCTCAACGATCAGCGTCGAGTAGCCCTTGCTGCCCGCTGTCGCCTCGACGCCGGCGATGATCGGCCCGAAGAGGGGGTTTTCGATGTCGGAGATGACCATCCCGATCGTCATCGATCGATTCGTCCGCAAACCCTTGGCCAAAGGATTGGGGGAGTACCCGAGTTCCTCGGCGACATCCAGAACCCTCGCAATTGTCTCCGGATGCACCACGTAGCTGGCGTCCTCGTTTAGTGCCCTGGAAGCCGTGGAAACATGAACACCGGCTTCCAGGGCAACATCGCGGAGGGTGACCCGTTTTGTCATGTGCTCATGGCTTTCCCTGCTGGCTAACAGATGCGGTCTCCAGAAGCAGACGTTCGGCGTTGCCGCCGACAATCGACTCGACGTCACCGAAAGAGATCCCGGATGACGAGTGCACCAATCCCACTGGATCTTGATCACCCATGGGAAATGGATAGTCGGTTCCGAGAAGGATGTGATCTGCCCCGAGTCGCCGGATCAAATAGCTGAGCGTCTCCGGGTCGTGGACGATCGTGTCCACATAGATCGACTCCAGATAGCTGCTCGGCGGACGGTTGATTCGATCCGCCGCTGCCCCCGGGACCTGATGAAACGCCTGATCGAGCCGACCCGCCTGGAACGGGACAAACCCACCCCCATGAACAGCGCAGACTTTGAGCTCCGGGAATCGCTCGAACACGCCGGACATGATCAGTCCCGACAGGGCGATCGAGGTCTCGGCGGGACGTCCAACCGTATTGTCGAGGAAATAGCGGCCCAATTCGACCCCTTGAAGGGGTCTAATTGGATGAAGAAGGATGAAAGCGCCCAACTCTTGGGCCGCCGACCAGAAGTCGTCGAGTCCGTCTACCTGGTCGAGGAATATGTCGTTGACCGTGGTCGCAATTTGAACACCCGCCATGCCCAGTTCGATCATGGCATGTCTGAGAGCAGCTACCGCAAGTCCCGGGTCTTGAAGCGGGACGGTTCCCAGCGAGCGGAAGCGCTCCGGCTCTTCGTCCTGTACGGCAGTCAGGGCGAAGTTGTGTGCCCTTGCGTATTCGAGTGAGGCCGACCCCTCTATGTCATATCCAGCGAGGTCGATCCATCCGGCCAGAAGCTGGATGTCGATTCCCATAGTGTCAAGAGCAGACAGCCGCGCTTCAGTGTCGGTCAGCGAGTCCCAACCGAACTGCGGGCCGGTTTGGATGCCGTTGGCGAATCTCACGGACCGACCCTCCTTGGAGTCGACGATGTGGGCTCCGACCGACGGACCATGCTGGTCGAGCCACTCTCTGAACTGCTCGGGTATGCAGTGGGCGTGGACGTCGATGATCACAACGAGAATGAGCCTCGGCTAGCTGAGACCGTCGGTCACTTCGATGTTCTCAGGAACGATCTCGCGGCCTGATGCCCTGGCCTCCTTCACGAGCAGAGCCGCGAAGTCCTGTTCGGCGTAACCCATCTCGATCCCCTCAACGACGATTGAGCGAACCAGGTTCGCCATCGGCAATGGGACGTTCAGTTCTTCCCCAGCGGCGAGTCCGAGTTCGAGATCCTTGCGCAGCAGATGCCAGGTGAACGTGGGCGTGAAATCGAGGTTCACAAAGGCCGGGGTCTTGTATTGGGTGAACACCGAGCCCATCACGCTGTCGTTGAGGAACTCGAGGAAGTCGGATCGCTTCACACCAGAGGCCTCGGCCAGCATCGTGATCTCAGCCATGGATTGGGCGACGACTCCGAGCATCAGGTTGTGGCAGATCTTCACCAACCGGGCCTCGTCCGATTCACCCACGTACGTCACCTTGCGACCGAACTCTTCGAGGTGAGGCAGCGCCTTCTCATATGCCGACTTTGGTCCTGAAACGACCACTGTCAGCTTTCCGGACTTCACGACCTTGGGGTTGCCGGATACAGGAGCGGCCAGTACTTCGGTGCCTACCTTTGCTGCCGCCTCTCTGAGTTGGGACGAGGTCTGTTGGTCGATGGTGGTGGAGTCGACGAGAACATCAGGATGGACGTCTCCGCGTGAGAGGACGCCTTGTGCGCCACTGGTGACTTCCAATACGTCCGCAGGTCCGGCGACCATCGTGAAGACCACCTCGCATTCGGCCAACTCGGCAGGGGAGTCGACGACTTTCGCTCCCAGGTCGGCTAGCGCCTCGGCCTTGGACCTGGTGCGGTTCCAAACCCAAACCTCGGTGCCCGCAGCGAGAAGGCGAGCAGCTATGGCAGCGCCCATTCTCCCGGCGCCAATCCACCCGATTCTTGTTTTGGAAGGGTTATCTGGCACCGGATCCTCCTGATCCTCGACGGGGGCATTGAGTGTGTATGCCCCGCTGTTCGCAATCGATTGCAGTGTGGCAAGACCGGTCCTCGGATGTCAATCTCTTCTCCTCACATCAGTCATCTGAAGGCCTCTGATATCCTTATTCCTGCAAACGATTGCGAGCGCAGGGATACATGCCAATGGCCACAGAGATAGTCAATGTAGAGGACATGACCGAGCCAATCATCAGGCGGAAGAGGATCGGGGTCTCCAACGATGGCTCGATGATGGCGATTCATGACTACGGCGAGTACGGGGATTTCGTAACAGACGAGCCGGTGGCGCATGGAGGAACGGGGGAGGGGCCCTCGCCGCTTCAAGCGGTCGTGGGTGCGCTCTGTGGCTGTGAGTCGGTGACATTCAACCGAACGGCCAAAGATATGGAATTCGAGTACGAGGGGATTTCGTTCGACGCCGAGTACAGCATCGACATTCGTGGCCGAATGGGCGTGCGCGGCGTCACCCAGCACTTTCAGTCGATTCGAGTCCAGGCGACTGTGACGACGGACGAAACCCCCGAAAGGCTGGCCGAGGTTGTCGAGGAGACCGAGGCGCGCTGTCCGGTCTACAACCTGGTCAAGGATGCCGGCGTAAACGTTGTTATGCAGTGGGTCCGGCAGGGAAACTCCTAGCCTGCAGGCCTGCCGTTGCGGGCGGGTTTCGGCTCCGTCTCATGAATGGGTCAGCTTGGAGGGTGACCTTGTCCTCTATCAGGCAGATTGGCTGGGTCCAATGATTGGCTGAGACCTATTTGACGCATCAGCTCTGAACGCCATAGGAGGCGAACATGCAGGAGTCGCCAATCCCCGAAGAAATGGACGCATTGGCCCTTCTCGGTCCCGACGAGTTCGAAGTGCGAGAGGTCGGAGTTCCTGAGGCCGGAGTCGGCGAAGTTCTATGCAAGGTCCACTCGGTGGCGGTCTGCGGGACCGATAAAGAGATCATCTCCGGGAACTTTCTCAAGCGCGGCTGGCCACGCGGCTACCCGTACACACCGGGTCACGAATGGTCAGGTGAGGTGGTAGCCCTCGGAGAGGGGGTGGAGGGTTTCGGCTTCGATGTCGGCGACCGCGTGGCCGGGACTGCCCACTGCGGTTGCGGGTACTGCCGAATGTGTGCCATCGGCCGCTACACCCTCTGTGAGAACTACGGCCACGAGGAGCGCGGTCATCGCCACTACGGCCACTACAGCGCCGGGGCCCTTCGCCAGTTCCACAACACCTCTATCAAGTCGGTGTTCCCGATTCCAGACTCGATGACGCTCGAGCAGGGCGCTCTTGTCGACGCCAGTTCCATTGCACTACATGCGGTGAAACGGGGCAGGGTCGTCCCCGGAGACACCGTTGCGATCATCGGGCCCGGCCCGCAGGGTCTGTTGGCTGCCCAGTGCGCTCTACTGATGGGCGCAGCGCGGGTAATCGTCGTCGGGCGCGGTGCCCGTCTTGACGCCGCGGTAGAACTTGGCGCCGAGGTGGTCGACAACACCCAGGTCGACGGGCCGGAGACGGTTCGGGGTCTGACGGGCGGCAAGGGAGCTCACATGACGATCGACACCGCCGCCCGGGGCACTTCACCCGCCGACGCGGTCGAGATGACCGGTAAAGGCGGCCGTGTTGCCTTGATAGGCGTCCCGCTCGAAGGCTGCGAGCTGCCTTTGTCCCGAATTGTCCTCGAAGAGATGGATCTCTTCGGGGTGAGGGCCAACCCCGGCACGTGCGTGGAGGTCATTCCGCTAATCGCCTCAGGCCAGCTCGATGTGGACTCGGTCACCACCCACAGATTTCCACTCCAAGAGTTCGCTACGGCATACGAGACATTCACGAAGAGGATCGATGGTGCACTGAAGGTGCTGGTCCAACCAAATACCGGTGGGGAGTAGGAGGCCATGCGTATCCAGGCCGAGCGTCGCGGAGACCTAGCCCCAGATCTCCTGGACGACCCTCGTCTGGGCCGACTGTCGGCTTGGGGGGAGCATTGTGAAAGCCTGGGGATCAGCCCGGGTGCGTCCGGCAACCTGAGTGTTCGTTCATCTCGTGGATTCATAATCAGCAGGACCGAGGTTGAACTAGCCCGTATCGGACCCGATGATTGGGTGGAGGTAACGGGAATGGCCAGACAGGAGGATGGGAGCCTGACTGTCGAGTACCACGGTGACCACGTGCCTTCACGGGATGCCTTCGTCCACGGGACCGTTTACGCCAGGCAGCCTGGGGCTCAGGCAATCTTTCACCTCCACGACGAGACGATGCTCGTTGCTGCCGGTCGTCTCGGGATCCCTCATACCGAGGAGTTCTTCCCGGCCGGCACGGATGGCTCCGTACTTGAGATCGAAAGATTCCTTGATAGCCATCCGGAGACGCGGTACTTCGTGTTGATCGAGCACGGCATCGTGGCCTGGGCGGGTGACCTCGACTCCGCTGGTGAGCTTGTCGAAGCACAGCATCGAAGCGCCATGGAGGGTCATGGCTGAGCCGACAAGGGTGATGGCAGTAGGCACTGTGATGGTCGACGTACTGGCTGTCGGTATCCCTCACATCGCCGAGCCCGGGCAAGTCGTCTACACGCCACATGAGATCGAGACCCTCATAGGTGGACACCCGATAGACGTTGCCATAGGTCTCGCCGAGATGGGTGTGCCGGCCCGGTCGATAGCGCTCGTCGCCGCGATCGGGGAGGGGATCTACGGGTCATACGTCGCCGGGGATATAGGGCGCTACGACTTCGAGACCTATCTACAGCCTGTTTCCACGCACGACACGGGAAGGAACCTCGTGCTCGAGGTCGCCGGGGAGGACCGTCGCTTCCACATCGACCCGGGAGCGAACTGGTACCTCGACCCGCGGCATGTGGCCGCGGCCCTTGCCGATTTCGAACCTCAAATACTCACGGTCCGGCCCGGATATACGGGGATAGATCTGGACCTGGCCGGGCTGCTGACGCCTCTGGATAGTGTCCTTGTTCTCCTCGATGTGATGCAACCGCATCCCGATCGCCCCGAAGATCTGGTCATTCCGGCTCTCCGACACGTCGATCTGGTGCACTGCAACGAGCGTGAAGCCCTCAAAGTGACGGGTGCCTCCACTCTGGATGAGGCGATAGCGGTCTTTCTCGATCACGACTTGGGCATGGTGCTGGTCACGAGCGGCGAACAAGGAGCACGGCTCATCACTTCCGGTCTCGACGTCAGCCAGAAGGGTTTCGAGATCGACGCTGTTGACGCTACCGGGAGTGGCGACGCCTTCTGCGCAGGTGTGATCGATTGGCTGATCCGGTCCGATTCACCACCGACCCGGGACACTCTCGATCAAATGACCCCGAGCGACCTCGCCACCATGCTGGCGCGGGGCCAGGCGGTGGGTGCAGCCGCCGCGACCAAACCCGGTTGTGTGGCCGGGGTGACAAAGGAAACCGTGGACGGCATCTGGTCGGGCCTTGGGGAGGCCGTTCTCAACTCGACTGAAGTATCAAGGAGGTAACCAAAGTGGAGTACCCACAGCCGGAGTTCGAATCCAACGCGGTAGGGGACTTGAAGCGGCGAATCTGGGAGGCATCCGACGAGGAGATCGACCGTATCCTCACCGAGGACTATGCGATTCCCTCGCCTGGCGAGATGGAGACTCCGGGTTGCTACATCCAGATGACCCAGCCCGCCGAGCAGGAGGAGAAGCTCGCCAAGAATGATGTCGTCTTCATCCCTTTGGGCTCGACCGAACTGCACGGTCCTCACTGTGTGAGTGCCCAGGACACACTCCAGGTGACACGGCTGGTGGAGGGCGTTCGTCGCTACACGGCCAAGCGGGGCTTCGAGGCGAATCTCGCCTGGTCACCGTGGGCATACGGGAACCACCCGAAACATCACATCGGCATGATCGGCACAATCCCGATCAGCCCCGGTGTGCTTGAAAGGCAGCTGGTCGACGTGATGTTTGGACTTTGGGCAGTCGGCTACAGGAAGATGGTCTTCGTCAACAACCATGCTCAGCACTGGATCATCGCGGCAGCGATCGATGCGTTTGCCCTCCGCTATCCGGAATTGCCGTTCTTCGCGCTGATAGTGGACTGGTGTTGTGCAATGGGCGAGTTCTTCCGTACGAAGGACCGCGGTGGCCTATTCGAAGATGACTTCATTCACGCGGATGAGGCTGAGACGTCGATAGCGCTGGCTCTGGCGCCGGAGGCCGTCAAGATGGAGCGCGCCGTTGACACCGAGCCACACGGCTACCTACCAGATGGCCACGTCAACAAGTCCGCCGCACAACGCTCCCGTCCCAACCTGTGGTGGAGTGTGCGGAACAACAGTCCACTCGAATTCCGCTCCACCCCGGCAGGAGTTGTGGGCCGGGCGACCCTGGCGGATGCAGACAAGGCAAAGCGTGCCGTTGCGGGTGCCCTTGGCTATTTGACCCTTGTCAACGAGCATCTCCTGGAGACGTTTCCGCCGGGGGTTCTGCCACCCATCGAGGAAGTGACCCTGTTCACCGAAGAGGAGATCGAGGGCTATCTCAAGAGGCCGGAAGAGCCTGGATATCGCAACCCCTACCAACTCTGGCGTCCTTTCGAGTAGCCGCGCTAAAGGGACACAACAGCGGCATGCATGATCGGCCCAGCGTCGGTAACCCCGGTCCAACGTTCGAAGGCGATCTCGGCCTGGCCCACAAGCATCCCCAGACCGTTGGCCGTCCGAAGCCCGCGAGCACTTGCAGCCGCAAGTAGTTCCGACTCGGGAGGGTCGTAGATCAGGTCGTAAACCGCTGCCGATTCGGACAGCGCCGCAACGTCGAAAGGGAATCCGGGCTCGATCATGCCCACTGTGGTCGCGTTCACCGCAAGGTCGGCTCGGGCGAGCGAGTTGTCGAACTCGAGTCCGAGATCGACTGCGAGTACCTGCCCACCGAAATCGGCTGCCAGATCCTGGGCTCGTGACGGATTGCGATTGCCGATAGTCACTTCGTCGGCACCGCCCGAGACCAGTGCGTGAACGACTGCTCGGGCCGCTCCGCCGGCACCGGCTACCGCTGCCCGAGTGCCTTCGAACCGAATGTCGAGTTCGGCCTCAACGGCACGTTGGAATCCGGGGGCGTCGGTGTTGAAGCCGACCAAAGTGCCGTCGCCTCTCCGCAGAACGCTATTGACAGCACCGATCTGACGGGCTTCGACCTCGATCTCGTCGAGATGGTCCATCACCAGTTGCTTGTGCGGCATCGTCACCTGAAAACCGAGCCAGGCATCGTCCCGGGTTCCGGCGACGAAAGCTGGGACCTCTTCGGGCTCCAGCTCGCGCAGTTCGTACCTTGCGTCGATTCCGAAGTGGTCGAACGCGGCGTTGTGCATCACCTGCGAGTGCCGCCGCGTCAGCGGACTTCCGATGAGCGCCACTCGCCGTGTCATGTGTCTACTCCGGGAAGCGAACGTGCGGAACGATCTCGGTGACCCACTGGTCGAGTTGCTCGAGGTCCGGCGTCATCGTGTGGAGCATGAACCGCTGAACTCCAGCATCGATGCGGGCCTGTAGCGACTCGACGATCTCATCGGGCGTGCCGAACAGGTAGACCTCCTCGAGATACGCCGGGCCCCTGGCATCGCTCATGACCCTGAGGAATGCCTCGTGCTGCTCCTGTCTCGCCTTGGAACTGTCGGTGGTCGGCACGAAGTGCATGAAGTTTTCGTGGGCCACTGTCACTTCGCTCGGGTCTTTGCCCTTCTCGCTGAGATAGGCCTGTAGTTCCTCCCAGTCCCTGGCTATGTCATCCGGTGGGCAGGTGGGCCTTGGTATCCATCCCTCCGTCCGGAGAATCCGCTCTTTCACCGCATCCACGAACCGGGGCAGGTCGGGCGATCCTGCGTCGGCGAGTTGGGAACCTCCACCGATCCAGATCTCGGGGCGCTGCGAGGGTATCGGCTCGATCTTTACGTCTTCGATTGAGTAATAGTCGCCGTCGTAACTAACAGTTTCCCCCTCGAGCAAGGGAATCATGATGTCCAGTATCTCGTCGGTGCGGACGCCACGTTCGCTCTTCTTGACGCCAACCGCTGCGTACTCCGGCGGATACCAGCCGATGCCGGCGCCGAGTATGAACCGGTTCTGAGACAGAAACTGAAGAGTTGCAACCTGCTTGGCAAACATCACCGGATTTCGGACCGGAACCACCATCACGGACGTGCCCAGCTTGACACGTTCGGTTACGCCGGCAACGAGGGCCAGGGAGACGAGTGGCTCGAGAAATGACACCGAGTAGAACTGCTGGGCGGCCAGTAGGTGGTCGGTTATGAAGATCGAGTCGAACCCCAGATCCTCTGTGTGTCTAGCGAAGTCTTTGATGCCGGCGGCCCGTTCCGGGCCGTCCTCCTTCCATACGAAGGAGGGCAGAAATACCCCAAAGCGTTCGACGTTATCCATGACTCTCCCTCTGTCTGTCTCTATCTGTCTTTGAATTCTGGTGGGCGCTTCTCGATGAAAGCGATTGTTCCTTCCAACATGTCTTCGGAAGAAAACACACGCTCGCTGGCTCTCAGGTCCCAGGCAAGGCCATCATCGAGCGAGACGTCCAGGGCCGCGTCGAGAGCGGCCTTGGCCTCGCGCACTGCCACCGGGCCTCGTGAGGCCAGCGTTTCGGCGATGCTCATGGAGAGGGCCCCGATCTGGCCGGATGGGGCCACGCGGCTCACCAACCCAATGTCGAGAGCCTTCCGGGCGTCGATGATCTCACCGAGCAAGATCAACTCTTTGGCCCGTGCCAGGCCGATGAGCCGCGGGAGACGTTGTAACCCGCCCGACCCCGGTATGACGCCGAGGCGAACCTCGGGAAGGCCGAGTCGGGCAGTCTCGGCGGCAACCCTGAGATCACAGCACAGCGCCAACTCGAGCCCGCCCCCGAGAGCATCGGCCTGAATGGCCGCCACGGTGGGCACGGCCAGATTGGCCAATCGGCTAAATGTTGCGTTCTCCGCGATCAACTTTCCTTCACCGACCTTGCCTCGCAGCGAGGCGAACTCGTTGATGTCTGACCCGGCACAGAAGGCACGATCGCCGCTCCCTGTGATGATGAGTGCCCGGATCGCATTGTCTTTCTCGACGGCTTCCAGAGCGACGTCGAGAGCGACGGTTACTTCTTTCGAGAACAGGTTGAGAGGCGGGTTGTTCAACCTGATAGTGGCTATCACACCAGTGTCGAGGACGACGAGATCGTTGCTCATATGTGGCCGCCTGCAAACTGCTGTCGCAGTCCCATCGTCTGCTCGATGAACACTGCACGGTCGATTCGAGAGAGAGTATGTGAGATCTCCGGTCGAAATCCCATATGGGCAATCACATCGTCTTCTGGGTCCATTCCTTCTGCGATTTCGACAAGCGTCACCACGCCGTCGACGAGCGCGAACACGGCCCGCTCGGTGACATACAGGACCTCCTGACCGGCCTCGGCCGAGACCGGTCCGCTGAAGCTGACCTCTTGGACCTTCTCGACAAACCTTTTCACGGTTCCTTCTCTTTTGATGACGATCCGCCCGTTTTCGACCCCGACGTCAAGGCCGCCGGTGGTGAGCGTTCCGACAAAGCACAGCTTCGTCGCGCCTGTTGCGATGTTGAGGAAGCCTCCGGGACCACGGAGCCGTCCGCCAAAGGCGTGAACATTTACGTTGCCCGAGACGTCTACCTCGGCAAAGGAAAGGCTGGCAACGTCGATGCCCCCACCGTCGTAGAAATCGAACATGTAGGGCTGGTCGATCAATGCCTGATAGTTGAATCCGGCGCCACCGTCGTTCCCTGACGCTGCAACTCCTCCGAAGACTCCCTGCTCGACCGTCAATACCATGAGATCGGCGACTCCCTCCTCCTGGGCTATCGCCCCGATGCTCTGGCTGATGCCAAAACCGAGGTTCCCGATGTCGCCCGGCTCGAACTCGAGCAGGGACCGTCGCGCTATTACCTTCCGCACATCGAGAGGTAGGTGCTGGTCATTCCTATCAGACTCCAGGCGCTCGGCACCCGAGTAGTAAGGGGAGTACTCGGTGAGATAGGTCTGAGTCTGGTCCGGGTCGAGGAAGGCGTAGTCGATCAGCGCGCCGGGAATCTGGACACGGCGCGGAGTCAGGCTCCCCGCCGGCGCCATCCGCTTCGCCTGGGCGATGACGAAGCCCCCCGAGTTGTGGGCCGCCATTGCCATCGCGAGCATCTCGGCGTTGATTGCCTCTTCGTCGAGGGTCAGGTTGCCTTCCTCGTCGATCGTCGAGCCCCGGATCACGGCCACGTCGATAGGAAAGGCGTGAAAGAAGAGCCACTCCCGCCCGGCAAGCTCGACCACTTCGACGAGATCTTCCGTGGCAGAGCCCTGCTTGCCGCCCGTATGCCGGGGATCTACATAGGTGTCGAGGCCGACTTTTGTGATGTGGCCCGGTCGTCCGGCGGCTATGTCGCGACAAAGCTGGGAGAGCACTCCCTGGGGAAACGAGTAGGCCTCCAGCTGGTCATTCGCCACCATCTCGGCGAGTCGTGGTTCGTTGCCGATGTTGGATCCGATCGTGCGGCGCATGAGGCCCGGCAGAGCAAGCTGGGAGAATCCTCGATCGGCGAAGTCGCCGATTCCCACTACGCGGACCGTGATGAGATCACGGGGGTGCCCCTTGTCGCGATACACGTCGGCAAGGGCGTCGATGAATCGCTGCGGGACCGCATGGCCGGCGCCGGAACCGCCGACGATCACGGTGGCGCCGTCGGGTATGAGCCGCACCGCCTGGTCTGCCTCAATGAGTTTCACGCGGGCTCCCCGTCACTGCATGAACCCGCCGCCGTTGGGGTTCAAGGTCTGCCCGTGGTACATAGCGGCCGCTTCGGAGAGCAGGAACACCACTGATGCTGCAACGTCCTCAGCTTCGGCAAAACGTCTAGATGGCAGCTCATCGAGCCTGCGCTGTCCCGCCTCGGACTCCAACAACTCCCTGGTCATGTCGGTAATGGTCACTCCAGGAGCCACCGCGTTTACGCGGATCCCTCGTGGCCCGAACTCCTTTGCGAGCGACTTGGTGAGGCCGAGAAGCCCTGCCTTGGATGCGGAATAGTGAGCAAGCTCCGGCCAGCCGATCTGGCCCAGTCGGGAGGAGATCATGACGATCGAGCCTTTGCCCCGTTCCAGCATTCCCGGCAGCGCCGCACGGGAGCAGTAGAAGGGCCCGAACAGGTTTGTACGCAGCACCTGATCCCACTCCTGGTCGCTCATCTCGATGACAGGGCTGGATGGCATGATCCCGGCACAATTGACCAGGCCGTCGATTCTCCCGAAGGTGGACTCCGCCTCGGCGACCATCCGTCTTGCTTCGTCAGGATCGGAGATGTCGGCGCCGAATGCGGCTGCAGTGCGCCCCATGGCTTGCACGTCTTCAACTACCGAGGCAGCGGCACTTGCCTGCTCCCAATAGCCGACTGCCACGTCGGCGCCGGCCTGGGCTGAAGCACGGGCGATTGCAGCACCGATTCCTCGGCTGCCGCCGGTCACCAAAACGACAGCGCCGGACAGGGACGACTGATCGGACAAGACGATGAGCTAGATCACGGAAATGTTCTCGGAACACGCTGGACGTTGATCCAACGCAGTTCCGTGAACTCGTCGAGAGCTGCCGTGCCGCCGAATCGTCCGTATCCACTCCCTTTGACACCACCAAACGGCGCCTGGGGCTCGTCGTTGACTGTCTGGTCCCCGATATGAACCATGCCCGTCTCGAGACGCAGCGCCATATCCATCGCCTTAGTGAAGTCATTTGTGATGATCCCGGCGGACAACCCGTACTTTGAGTCATTGGCCACGGCCAGCGCTTCCTCACGATCCTTCACAACCACAATCGGCGCCACCGGCCCAAACGTCTGATCGGTCAAGAGCTTCATGTCGGGCTTGACGTCGGTGACGATGGTCGGGTGGTAGACGAGGTTGTCGTATTGACCTCCGGCCACCAACTCTGCTCCGCCTGCGATCGCCTCCTGGACATGGGCATGGACCTTCTCGACTGCCCTTTGGTTGATCAATGGTCCAATCGCGGTCGCCGGGTTGGTTGGGTCGCCCGTTGGAATCGTCAGTGCACGATCCTTTAGTTTCTGGGTGAACTCCTTCGCGATGCTCTTCTCGACGATGATGCGCTCCGTGGACATGCAAATCTGACCCTGGTGGAGGAACGCGCCCCAGGCGGCCGCATCCACGGCATAGTCCACGTCAGCATCTCCGAGGATGATGAGCGGGTCTTTGCCACCCAACTCGAGCACGGCACGCTTCAGGTGCCGGCCGGCCTTTTCGGCAATGAGCCGTCCAACTTCGGTGGAACCGGTGAAGGAAACACGTCTCACCGCGGGATGCGAGATCATTACGTCACCAGCTTCCGCAGCGTCTTCGCGGGTGGTTGTCACAACATTGAGGACACCGGGCGGAAGCCCCGCTTCCTCGAAAATCTCTGCAAGCAGGATGCCGCCTGTCAGAGGAGCTTCCTCAGATGGTTTCAGGACAATCGTGTTGCCGTAAGCCATCGGCAGCGTAAAGGAGCGACTGCCCAGAATGTAAGGCACATTGAAGGGTGCAAAGCATGCCACGACGCCGGCGGGTTGGCGTATCGACATAAAGAACGAGTTGTCGTGATCCGCGGGGATGGTCTCGCCTTTGACGTCGTAGGGTGCCGATGCAGCCATCCGGTAGAGACCGGGCACAAAGTGCATTTGGAACATCGAAATACCGATTGTCCCGCCAACCTCTTCCATCATCGCCCTGACCAACTCGTCCTGGCGACTTTCCATCACGTCTGCCGCTTTTAGGAATATCTCGCGGCGGGCTCCGGGGGCTGTGTCGGCCCATTCCGGGAAGGCGGCGTGAGCCTCGTCGACGGCACGTTTGACATCTTCCGGGGTGCCGGCCGGAACATTGGCGTAGACCTCACCGGTGTATGGATTCAGGTCTTCGAAGGTCTCACCATTCGAGGCGTCGGTCCATTTGCCCCCGATAAACATCTTGTGCTTTCTGGCTACCACCATGTCCTCCTTCGCTCATCAGGCTGTGCGCACTGCACACCGAAGTCGATTCGACCTGCCGAACCATACCGCCGTTCTGCGGTGGTTGGCCATGGATGACCATGGCAAAAAAAACCATCTCTGGCACTGCACCGTCGGCCGAGGCCGCGTACGCTGCTGCCACGGATTGGCGCTCTGCGCCACCGAAGCAGGAGGAGACCACGAAAATGAATACAAACGATTGTTTAGTTCGAGCCCACACGGGCGGAAGGGAACGGTCCTGATGAGATCCAGGATGCGATTCCTAACGGTACTGATAGCGCTGGCCCTGGTGGCGGCGGCGTGTGTCGAAAGCACCGAAGACACGACAACGACCACCGCAGCGCCCGAGCCGGTTACAACCCAGGCTGAAACGCCGGATACAACTTCGGCCCCCGAACCACTGCCGGATCCGCCGGCAGAGATAGTCATCGGCAACCCGATTGCCCTTTCCGGGGGCAACGAGGCTGGTTCTTTGCTCAGTCAGGTCCCGTCCTACGACTTGTGGGCGGCGGACGTCAATGCTGCCGGCGGCATCTATGTCGCCGAGTTCGACGCTTCGATCCCGGTGAGGATCGAACGGGTCGACGACACCAGCGACGTGGGGACGGCGGTCCAGCTCACCCAGCAAATGCTGGAGTCGGGTGAGATCGACTTCTACTTCCCGCCATGGGGAACAGCGTTCAACTTCGCCATCGCCCCAATCGTCAGCGAATTCCAGATGCCGACGGCCGGATGTACCGTCGGCTCGAGCGAGCTGGTTGAGAACGCGGCGGAATATCCCTATTTCTACACCCTGTTGAATCAGGCCCCCGCTCAGGCCGCCGGTCTGGTGGAGCTACTCCAGGACGTCGGGGTTACCAGCGTGGCGATCATCCACCACGATGACCTCTTTGGGATCGAGTTCAGTGCAGCCGTTGAGCCGGCACTCGCCGAAGTGGAGATCGAAGTCGCCTTCAAGGAGACGTATCCACTGGGCACAGCGGACTTCACTCAGATTCTTCGGGGTGCCCAGGATTCAGGCGCTGACGCATTCCTGGCGTTCTCCTATCCGCCAGAGACCTTCCCGATGACCGGGCAAGCAATAGGGATCGAATTCAGCCCCGATCTCTTCATGGCCGCGGTGGGTGTGGCCTTCCCCGCCTACCGGGATGCATTCGGTCCCGCCGCCGAAGGGGTCGTCGGGACGGGCGTCTGGAACCCGAATGTGGACATCGAAGATGCCCAGGGCTTCTTCGATCGCCACGTGGCGATGCACGACGCCGAGCCAGACCGTTGGGCGTCGGCCGCTTGCTATGCCACGGGCCAGGTCCTGCAGCAAGCAATCGAGGCAGCCGGCACCCTCGACCCGGTCAAGGTCAAGGAGGCCATGGACACGATCGAGTTCGACACCATTATCGGGACGTTCAGTTTCGACAATCAGGTCAATCCGGTCTACCCCGGTCAGATCGGGCAGTGGCAGGACGGCGAGTTTGAGATCATCTCGCACACGGCGGATCGCACCGCCGAGCCGATCTTCCCCAAGGGCGCCTGGCCGCCACCGCCTGAGGAGTAAGCGATCGCGTAGCTTTTCGCGAACCTGTGGAGAGTCGTGGCGGGTCAGCCCGCCACGACTCTCCACGTATCTGAGGAACCTCGATGCTTGAAACTGCCGCCGAGATCATCGTGACCGGCCTGATTCTGGGCGGCGCCTATGCCCTGATCGCGGTTGGCCTGAGCCTTCAATACGGGGTGGGCCGGGTGCTCAACGTCGCCCACGGCGAGTTCATCATCCTTGCTGCCCTGGCCACCTGGTCGCTGTATACGGTTTTCGGCATCAATCCGGTGCTCTCCATCGCCATCATCGCACCGGCCCTGTTTGCCCTCGGGTACGTGCTGGACAGGACGATGTTCAACTACCTTCGCAAGACCTCGGAGAACGACGATCACTTCGAGGGCCGGTCGTTGCTGGCGTCGTTCGGCCTCTTGTTTGTCATCCAGAACCTGATGCTGCTCACATGGGGGGCTCTACTCCGCGGCTACAGCTTCCTCAACACCTCGGTCACGATCTTCGGCAACCGCTACGGCGCCAACCGGCTGCTCGCTCTTGGAGTATCGGTCGGAGTCAGTGTGATCTTCTACCTGTACATCAAGCGCACACGAACCGGGAAGGCCATCAGGGCTGCTGCGGAGTCCCCGGACATGGCCTCCACCCTCGGTGTCAACAAGAAGCGAGTGATGGCGATGTGCTTCGGGCTGGGAGCGGGGCTGGCCGGACTGGCCGGGGTTCTCTACAGCATGATGTTCGATGTCCAAGGCAGCCGGGGCATCGAATTGACGGTTGTTGCCATCGTGGTGGTGGTGTTCGGAGGCTTGGGCAGCATCACGGGGAGCCTGATCGGGGGATTCGCCCTGGGACTGGTCATAAGCCTGGTCAACTGGTTCGACCCGAGCCTCTCGCTCGTCGCCTTCTACCTGATTTTCATCCTGGTTCTGCTGATCAGGCCGTCGGGGATCATGGGAAGACAGATCCATGCTGATTAGCACGCTTAGGGCGGAGAAGAAGGAACGGCGGGCTCTGATCTACATCGTCGTCACAATCGTCCTGCTGGCGTCGGCCCCCTCCTTTATCTCCGAGTCGCTGGTGATCACCATGATCACAGTCCTGATGTACGCCACTCTGACCCTGAGCTGGACGATGTTCTCCGGACCGACCAGATTGGTGTCACTGGCTACCGCGGTCCTTTTCGGCGTCGGTGTCTACGTCTCGGCGGTCCTCCGGGGATCGATGCCGATCGAGTTGATCGTCCTCATCGGCGGGGCCCTAGCGTTCATCCTGGCACTGGCTATAGGTGTTCTCACGCTTCGACTCAAGGGTGTCTATTTCATCCTGTTCACGTTTGGTGTCACCGCCCTGGTCGGGAACGCAACGCTGTGGTGGGAGACCCATGTGACCGGAACAGTCGGAAGACACATCGAAGGTGCATCCAACAGCGTGGTCTATCTCCTGATGGTGATCATCTTCAGCCTTGCTCTTCTCGCCGCCTTCATCCTCAGGAACTCCGCGGCTGGCATGGCGCTGCGTGGCATCGGCGAGAACCAGACCGCTGCCGAGCACATCGGGATTCATGTGACCAGGCTCAAGGTGCTCATCTTCGCCGGCACTGCCATCTTCATGGGGGCCACCGGCGCGGTGATGGCCACCCGCTGGAGATACGTCGATCCCTCCCTCGCCTTCGACCCACTTATCTCCTTCCTGCCCGTGGTTATGGCCATCTTCGGTGGCATCTCGAGGCTCTACGGCCCCATTCTCGGGACGATCGTCTTGATCGTTCTCCGGGAGTTTCTCATCACCGAGTACCCCTATGTCTATCTGCTCATTTTCGGTGTCACGCTGATAGGTGTCGTCCTCTGGTTGCCGGGTGGGCTCGTCGAGCAAGCGGAGAAGCTGATCTTTCGTCTGAAGATCGAGTGGATCAAGCTCAAGATGCGTTGGAAAAGGTGGAGGACGGCATGATGATGCTCGAAGGCACCGGCGTCACCATGAACTTTGGTGGTCTGGTGGCAGTGGATCACGCCGACTTCAAGGTAGGTCAGGGCGAGATCGTCGGCCTGATCGGACCCAATGGCGCGGGCAAGACGACTCTGTTCAACCTGATCTCGGGTGCCCAGACACCCCAAGAAGGAACGATTCGCTTCAAGGGCGAGGACATCACCGATCTCCGACCGGATCAGATCTGCCGGATGGGTCTGGCACGGACCTTTCAGACATCCAAGATCTTCTCCGAAATGACTGCCTTCGAGAATGTGCGTCTCGCCCTGATCTACGGGAATCCGCACCGATCGTTCAAGTTCAAGGAAGCAGAGCGCGAGGTCAACCAGCTCATGGCGCAGGCAGGCATGCTTTCGGACAGGAACAAGGCGGTAAAGGAGTTGTCACTGGCAAGTCAACGTCGCCTCGAGATCGTCAGGGCGCTCGCAACCGATGCCGAGTTGCTGTTGCTCGATGAGGTGATGGCGGGATTGACTCCGAGCGAATTGACACAGTCGATGGAACTGGTCATGCGGCTTCGGGATAGGGGGATCACCGTCTTCATGATCGAACATGTGATGCAGGCAATCATGGAGGTTTGCGACCGCATCATCGTCTTCCACTTTGGACAGAAGATTGCCGAAGGGCCGCCCGACGAGGTGGCCGGCGACCCACGTGTCAAAGCGATCTACCTGGGGGAATGAGCAGTGCTGCGCGTCAAGAAGATCATCTCTGAGTACGGCAAGATCCGTGCCCTCTGGGACGTCTCTCTCACGGTCGACGAGGGTGAGATCGTTGTCGTGCTCGGCGCCAACGGTGCGGGAAAAAGCACATTGGTCAAGTCGATCGTGGGCCTGGTCGAACCGGTGTCGGGCATGATCACCTTTGCCGGCCGAAGGATCGAGGGCCGGGACCCGGATCGGATAAGCGAAATGGGCATCGCCTACGGTCCGGAAGGGGGTGGGCTATTCCGGGACATGAGTATTCGGGAAAACCTGGAACTGGGGGCATACAACAAGGTGTCATGGGACCGTCGGGAAAACACCCTGCGCCAGGTGTACTCGCTCTTCCCCAGGTTGGAGGAAAGGGAGAAGAATCTGGCGCGGACGCTGAGCGGTGGAGAGCGTCAGATGCTGGTGATTGGCCGGGCCCTTATGGCTCAGCCCACTCTTTGCGTCTTTGACGAGCCCTCGATCGGCCTGGCTCCGATGTTCGTCGACGAATTGTTCAACATCATCCAGCAGATTCGCGAGGACGGCATCACCGTTCTTTTGATTGAACAGAACGTTCGCAAGAGCCTCGCGATCGCGGATCGCGCCTACGTTTTGGAGAACGGCCGGGTCGTCATGGAAGGGGACAGCCAGGAGTTGCTTCACGAGGACATGATCTCCAAGGCCTACCTTGGGCTGTAGCCGCAAAGCCCGGTTACCCGGGATCGCCGATTCCCCCGGAGCAGGCTGCTCCAGGCTCGGGTGACTGTGGTCCCCCTGCGAACCAATCGACGAATTGGGCCAATCGTGGGTCCAACGCCGAATCAAGTCGCAGTTGCACCCCCCAGGCAGAAGCAACGACAGGAGAGTCGAGGCCCGGATAGGGGCTCACCAGCACGAACGGAGTTTGTGCGAACTCCCGAAGCGCTTCCAACTCGTCTGCCGCGACGTCGGGTGCGAATGTGATCCACACCGCGCCATGTTCCAGGGAATGGACGACGCTCTCCCTGGCGACTGGCTCGTCGTAGAAGCCGCAGTTCTGCCAGACGGGATTGTGATTGCCTCCAACTGGAGGGTCCTGGGCGTATTCGAGGGTGCCCTCAAAGTGGGTCCGCTCAGTGATATCGAACGATTGTGTGCCTTCGGGTGCTCCCAAGTGGGCAGGACTGGGAAGCTCGAAGCTGGCAGTGCTGTTCTGGTCGAGTGTGGCCTCTTCGCCGTCGAGCACCAAGTTCAAGACCAGTGTTTGCACCCCTTCGCTGCTTGCGGACCCCGGGATCGGCTGTGACAGATCCCAGACTGCTTCGCCGAAACTGATACTCGAGAGTCTGGCGTCAATGACTTCCACCCCGGGAATCTCCATACCGTCCGGTCCGAGTTCCTGCACTGTTTCTATTTCGACGGTGAGTAGTGAACCCTCGATGTCGAGCAACGTGATGGTGGAAGTCTGCACAACCACTATGCCCTGGGTTGCGATCTGACCGACTACCTCCCAGCGCGCCCCGATGCCAATGGGCTCTGCTGGAAATGGGGCGACGGAGCCGGCAAGGCCGGCTGTGATATCACCGAAGTCACCCGATTGCTGGTTGACGGCGACGGCGAGAACCTGCCCGGTAGGCGATGTCAGCTGAGTGGTCGTCGTCCCGGCCAAGGATGAGTACGCGAGGTTGAGACTCTCCTCCGTGGCAGTGTCCGAGGCACTCACCCGGGAGGCACCGAACGTCGAGGTGATTACATAACCCTCGGGAACGACATCGGTCACCTCTACCAGCATTTCGAGGTCGACTACGGTGACGACGTCGATTGTCGAAAGCCCGCCGACGAGTTGGACAATGGACAAGCCAAACCGCATTGAGCTCTGGGTGAGGGTGCCCTTCGTCATGGAATAGACCCGAACCTCGCGCGGCTCGCTACCCGGCTCGAGCAAAGTCACAAGGGGTGGCGTCTCCGAAGGCGAGAAGTCCCACTCGGTGGGTGGCTCTGTGGTGGTCGTCGTCGCCGGTGTCAGAGTGGTCGTTGTCGTGCCGAGCGTGGACGTCGGCTGCTCCTCTGCGGGGGCTGTCGTGGTTGAGGTTTCCGGCTCCTCTTCGGTCGCCTGGCTCGAGCATGCGGATGCCGCCAGCAGAAGTGCGAGCAAGAGTGCGGAGGGTCGGTTCATCGGGGCAGGCTATCCGAGGCCGACGCCCTGGGTATTCAGTTCTTGAGAAGGTGCTGTATGAACCAGTCTTGAGCAAGCTCTGCCACTACATCCATGGCGCCGGGCTCCTCGAAGAGATGAGTGGCCCCCCGGACCACTTCAAGACGACTCTCGCACTTCATCTTTGCCTGAGCTGAGCGGTTCATCTTGAGCACCTGCCGATCCCGGCTGCCGACAATCAGGAGAGTCGGTGCTATGACGTTTGGGATCCACGGGCCGGCCAGATCGGGCCGCCCGCCCCGGGAGACGATCGCCAACACTTGTTCCCCGAGCTCCGCAGCCGCCAGGAGTGCCGCCGCTGCGCCTGTCGAGGCACCGAAGTACCCCACCCGGAGACCTCCGGCGGCCTCATGCTCGCCAAGCCATCGGGTTGTGTCTCTGAGCCGACCGCCAAGGAGATCGATGTCAAAGACATTCGTTCTATCTGCTTCCTCCGCGCCGGTGAGAAGGTCGAACAGCAGGGTTCCCAACCCGGCCCGGTTGAGAGATTCGGCAACCAGACGATTGCGCCGGCTGAAACGGCTGCTTCCCGAGCCATGAGCAAAGATGACAACACCGCCTGAGCCGTCGGGGACGGTGAGGTGTCCACCGAGACGATCGGTCCCGACGGACACCTCTATGTCGGCGTCAAAGGGGAAGGTCGATCGATCTCCTGACTGTTCGTTCACCATGCGAAGTCGCCTCAGTGATCTTGGTGGTGGTCACCGAGCACACGATCCATGACGGCGACCACTACGGCGGCCTCTTCATCGCTTACATGCTTGGCCCAGGTGGCCTGAAGTTGCTCATCGATCACGACTCTGGCTTCCGCGCGGGCGTCGCGCCCTGCATCCGTGATTTCGAGGACCGTCGCCCGGCGATCCTCGGGGTCGGGGAGGCGTTTTGCGTACCCCTTGGCCTCGAGCCGGTCGACGAGCTTTGTCGTTCCGCCACGGGAGAGAATCAGACGGTTGGCAATATCGGTCATACGCAACGGCTTTTCGGCCATGGAGAGATGAAGCAGCGCCTCGTTGTCGGCGAGGAGAAGCCCGGTCGCTTCCTGGAGATGCTCCTCGACGATCGCCTTTATCAAGAAGGCGGTATGCAGAGTGTGTGTTGCCGCCTGTCTCCAGAGTGGTTGTTCGTCCTGTTGTCCCATCAGCATCCATTCTTGCAGAGATTGTTCGCCTGGTATATAGTATACCAGCAAACTATTCTGGTAAAGCATATGAAAGATCTACAAGACCTTTATCGATCGCCGGGCGGGCGTGTGTTCGGCATCGTCTGGGTGGGTCAACTCGCATCGAATCTTGGATCGGCGATGACGAGTTTCGGGCTTGCCATCTGGGTCTACCAGCAGACCGGATCGGCCACCCAACTTGCGCTGATCGTGCTTGCGTCACGTTTACCGATGCTGTTTGTGTCGCCTTTTGTTGGGGCTTTGGTCGACCGATGGGATCGTCGCTGGGCGATGATCCTCTCCGACACCGGAGCAGCCTTAGGGACCCTGGTGACAATGGTGCTGCTGCTGACCGGCAACCTCGAGATCTGGCATCTCTATGTGACCTTGGCGTTCAGTGGGATCTTCCAGGCCTTCCAGTTCCCGGCCTATTCGGCGGCGACGACCCTGCTCGTGCCCAAAGAGCACTACGCCAGGGCGTCAGGGCTCGTTCAATTAGCAGGGAGTATCGGACGGGTAGCGGCACCCACCATCGCGGCCGTTGTCGTCGTCGGCTCGGGACTGACCCTTCTCTTTGTCGCTGACTTCGTGACCTTTGTAATCGCCGTTGGAACCTTGCTCTTTGTTCGTTTCCCACGAGCCGAGCCCACTGAGCGAAGGGGGACCGGCGTCCGCGGGCTGCTTCTGGAAGCCAAAGAAGGTCTCGACTTCGTTCTCCAGCGACGGGCCCTGCTGATCCTGATGCTGTCCTTCGTCGTTGTGAACTTTGCATTTGCTTTTCAGGGAGTCCTCCTGATACCACTTCTGCTCAACCTCGCCAGTGAACAAGTCGCCGGTGTTGTGGTTTCGATTGGCGCCGTTGCAGTGGTTGTCGGAAGCGTGGGTCTCAGTGTTTGGGGAGGCCCGAAGAATCGAATCGCCGGCGTCTACGTCCCGATCATGGCAATGGGTGTTGGCCTGGTCCTCATGGGAATCCAGCCAATGGTCGGTCTTGTGATCGCAGGCATCATGTTGATGTTCGGCACTCACCCCATTGCCGGTGGCAGCAGTCAGGCGATATGGCAGTCCAAGGTGCCGCCAAACTTGCAGGGTCGTGTATTCGCCATCAGGCAGGTATCGGCTATTGCTTCCGCCCCGATCGCATTCCTCAGTGCCGGATTCCTGGCCGATCGATTCTTCGAGCCGCTCATGGCGGACACCGATGGGCTTCTCGGGGATCTCTTTGGCTCGGGGGCAGGCCGGGGGATCGGGTTGATGTTTGTTCTTGCCGGTCTGTTCGCAATTGCGACGGCGGTGATTGCCTTGAGACATCCTCGAATCAAAAACCTCGAGACAGAGGTGCCTGACCTGGAGCTGGAGACAGTCGCAGCCTGACGGCCCTATTCGGAGCCACCTTCCGACTCTGGCTTGCCGGGTCTATCCAATGCGTAGACCTTGATCGGCCGGGACACCCCTTTGAGCGTGACCTCGTCGACGACCTCGCCGCTGACTATGCCTTCGGCTTTCACCATCGTGCGCTCGCTCACCAGGATCTCGCCCGCTTCGGCGCGATCTGCGAGACGGGCGGCCAGGTTCACCTCGTTGCCTAGGACCGTGTAGTCGGTGCGGGCCGAAGAGCCGATGTTGCCCACCGTGACCCATCCGGTGGTGACGCCGATGCCGATCCGGAATGAAGCCCCGTATGTCGCGGTCCACCGCTCGGCGAGATCCTCGACATGTTGTTGCATCTCGAGGGCCATCCTCAGTGCTCTCTCCGCATGGTCTTCTTGAGGGATCGGATCCCCGAAGAAGACCAGGATGGCATCGCCGATGTACTTGTCGAGAGTGCCGCCGTGGCGGAACACGATCTCGGTCATCTCGCTGAGATATTCGTTCAGCTCGTCGACGAGATGCTCCGGCTCCATCTGCTCGGTCATCTCGGTGAAGCCGC